>ERZ807291.8090-NODE-8090-length-11869-cov-4.134671_pt1 | contig 11869 bp, 12 predicted proteins | sample MGYA00521257_ERZ807291 | MGnify/ENA primary metagenome ERZ807291 (study PRJEB31413, sample SAMN03169783) | marine metagenome | biome: Marine; feature: Water; material: Subsurface seawater | place: North Sea | collected 2011-04-28 | depth 1 m m ...
TACAGTCAGTCAGGCATACACAGGTTCTCTTCGGTTTTACGCCACTCAGACATCTCGGTACACAGGAGGAGGGTCTGGAAGCTCTACAAGCAGAATGTACCTCCGAAAGAATGGTGTGACTATCTCTTCTGTCTTTACCTTAAGCTCCGGAGCCGGAACGGCAGATAGGTCGTTTGACAGTGCCGTAGCTAGCGGGGATGTCTTCGAATGGATGCACAGCAACTCATCAGGCATTGGTTATTCTAGAATAAGCAGTGTAGAAATTGGAGGCTCTGATCTTTATGTTGCAGCGATCCCTATGATTAAAGCGTCAGAGAGCCCGTTCTAACCTGGTTGAAGTTTGAAAGATTAGTAAGTGATCATCGACTACAATAAAGCATTGGATGACGGTAGGTTCTTATTCCTAAGGAGTAAGTACCACGAGAACTACGGTTCTAATGAAATCTACTCGTACCTTGTTTGCCCTTGTAAAAAGAATGCTATTCGATTATACTATAAAAACGATAAGCCTGTAGGCCTTGTGACTTGGTGTTGGTTCGAACCGGACAAAGCTGAAGAGTTTCTAAACTTTAAGTATCTTCCTGTTGAAGAAGACTATGTAAAGCGAGAAGGTACTGAGCTCTGGGGTATAGAGTTTATTACACCCTACGGAGATGCTCGGCATGTGATGTCATCTATTAGACAAGAGTATCGTAATCTATACGGTGAAGAAACTAAGGTGAAGTGGCGGAGAGCTAAGGACCCCTTAAAGGTACATGAGAGAACACTATGTTAGACATGATGATGAAATGGAAGAACCCTGGCATTACCTACTTTGGTGGTAGCGAAGGTACGTCTACTCCTACCAGCACTACTCCTGTTGAGCCTGCTGATCCTACACCGGGTAACATCGCTGATGTAGAGGCGCAGGTAGCTCAGGTTGCCGCTGATCCTAGTGGCTCTTACCAAGCTGGTCAACAAAAGATTACAAACCTCCAGGCTCAGATTGCAGGTCTTACCACTCGTCTACCTGAGGACCCGGGTCTTCAAACACGTATTGATGAACTGAACAAAGAGCTGAACGCTGAGCAAGTAAAGTTGGTTCAAGCTGGGTCTCTAGCTGGTCAAGAGAAAGCTGCTGCTCAACAACAGGCAGTGTCTTCCGCTATTACTGACCCAGGGTCTTTGATCCAACAGGCTCAGGTAGCAACTACCCCCGTTGAAGCTAACCAGTTTATTGACCCCGCTATTGCTGCATCTGGTGCTGCACCTCAAGCCGCTGTCTCTACAGTTGATCAAACAGCTACAGCACAAACACCAGCTCGACAAGAAGCAGCCCAGTACGATGCTGCCCAGATTGATACAAAGGTTCAGGAAACCACTGGAGACCTTCAGGCTGCTGTTGGTGAACCCTCCGCTAAAGCTACAGTCCGTGGTCAGCTTGAACTTCTTATGTCTGACTTTGAAGGGGGTGAAACCCCACCCTGGGCTTCTGGTCCTATGCGTCAAGCAATGCAGTTGATGCAAGCCCGTGGTATGGGTGCCTCCAGTATTGCTGGGGCTGCGGTTGTACAAGCTGCTATGGAGTCTGCTATCAGTATTGCTTCTCAGGATGCTACAACCACAGCTCAGTTCGAGATGCAGAACCTTAATAACGAACAGCAGACTTCGATCTTTAAAACACAACAACGTATAGCTGGTCTGTTCTCTGATCAAGCTGCAGTAAATGCTGCTAGTCAGTTTAATGCCACGAGTGAAAACCAAACAAACCAATTCTTTTCTAACATAGAAGCTTCTGCATCCCAGTTTAACACCGCTCAGATTAATGCTATCCGGCAGTATAACTCAGGGCAAAAGAATGCCATCGCTCAGTTTAACACCACACTCCAGAATCAACGTGAGCAGTTTAACACTCAGAACTCCTTGGTTATCTCCCAGGCTAACGCTGTGTGGCGGCAGAACATTGCTACCCAGACTACTGCAGACCAGAACATGAGCAACCTGGAGTATACACGGAATGCTAATGCTATCACAGGGGCAGCTCTGGATCAGATTTGGCAACGAGAACGAGATATAATGGACTATGCTTTCCAGTCCTCTGAGAATGCTGCTGAGAGAGCTAACGCTATTATCCTCCAGAAGCTAGGTATTGATGCTACAAAGGAAGCCCTAGAAATTCAAGAGAAGGCAGCTTCTAAGTCAGCCTTTGGTAGTTTTGTAGGTGAAGTAGCAACAGGGCTGTTAGGAATTTAATCATGATCCAGAACTCAATCCAAGCCTTTAGAATGAACCGCGCCAATAAACCTACGGCTCAGACTGTAGAGAAGACTAAACGTAGTGGTCTCCTTGCACGTCAACAGGTAGCCGATACACAGGCCCAGATGGTCAACGCAACAGAAGGTATGCGAAGGGTTACCAACACCCCTGAGTACGACCCTGCAGCTAAGATCGAAGAGTGGATCAAAGAGGTTGAAGATATCAGAGCTGAACGTATGGCTAACCTCGAGGGGAAGGAGGGCTTAGAGAGTAGCCTTCGCCCTAATATACGTTATGAGAATGAGTTCAGGGGTACAGTGGAACCACCAGAAAAGATCAAGGCAGACTCTGAGTTTACTTCTGCTGTTGCTGCTCTTGCAGACAAGTATAACATTTCAGAATCAGAGGTGTATGCTGTCATCCAAGGGGAGAGTGCATTTAATCCAAAGGCAACTAACAAGAGTGGTGCCACAGGTCTCTTCCAGATTATGCCTGATACCGCTAAAGAGATAGGTACAACAACAGAAGATATTCTTAACATGTCTCCTGCAGAACAGGTAGCTGTGTACGATAAGTACCTTGCTCGATGGAACTATACTGGGGATAATCGTCTAGGTATTATGCAAGCTGCTCCAGCATTCGCTGATCGTGGCCCTGACGAGGTGATCTACTCTAAAGGTAGTGCCGCCTGGAAACAGAACCCAGGGTGGCGTGAGCTAAACAATGGACCTATCACGGTCAAGAGCATCAACAACTATTACGCTAAGAGGGCTAACAAATGAAGTTTGATGCACCAATCCCAGGGCAATCTCTAACGAACGAACCTAAGAACTATCCTTGGGAACGGCCCCCTGAGACTGCTGATCCTGATGAAGCCATTGTACACCACCTTACACGCCTAGGTCAGCAGAAGGTTATGAACCATATCCTCGATGGTGTCCAAGCAGGGCTTCCTGTTAGTATGCTTACAGACCTTATGCTTACAGGTGCTGTTGCTAAAGGTATCCACAACATCGACATCTCCTTGATGATTGCTCCTGTAGTACACGACTACATTGTGAACCTCCTTGAGGAAGAAGGGGTGGAGTTTAAGGAGTTCTTTGAGGAAGACGGAGATGAAGACGTAAGGAAGAACCTTTCTGTTAGTCAGGCTATTACAGGCCTTCAGGAGAATATGCCTGAGAAAGAAGTGGTAGCTGTCGAAGAAGAACAGAAAGAAATGGAGAAGATGGAGACTACAGAGGAACCACCTAGACGTGGCCTTATGTCTCGGGAGGAAGTAGAATGAGTTTTGCCGCAGGGTTCTTTGGCACCTTAGCCAATAACATGAAGAGTAAACGAGAGTTTATCCGTGGTCGGGTAGAGGAAGATCGTAAGTATCTTCGTGCTGAAGGTCTTAAGCGTAGCTCTGAGATTTCCAAACAACGTGGTGTCTACCAGACTGCCGCTGAGCATCTAATCCGTAAGGGTGCTGATGAAGCTAAAGTCTTGGCTCTGCTTGAGGCAGACCCTGATGGTGTACGTGACCTTGCTTCCCTTGACGATATCCCTAACAGCTCTGTCCTTGAAAGCATGATTGAATTGTCTGAGGGTCATGTAGCTACAGGTGGTTCTATCTCCGAGGTTCTTGACAGCATCATGCCTACAGTTACCAGTCTTCCTAAAGATGTTGATCCTACAACCGCCCGTCGTAAAACCTTTGCAAGCTGGATGGGTCTAGACACACAGGAAGAACTCCAGTCGGAAGTATACAGCTCCCGTATTGTTGGGGATATGACTGGTGATCAAATCCTTGCCTCTATGAATATCCCTGTAAGGGCTAAGGGTACTGGTGTAGGTGCTTCTATTGACTATGACGCTATGGAAGCTAACCAGCCTCTGAGTAGTCGTGTGGTCACAGACACCTTTAATGATATCCTTCGGAATTACTCAGATAGTATTGACCGTGAACTTAGAGGTATTGTGGCTCTGAAAAATACTGAAGGGTTCGATATGAACTCTGCAGCAGGACAGAACTTGAAAGACCGGGAGGAAAGACTTAAAGCTCTCTCTGGTGTAGAAGGTTCCCCAGGTTCTAAGGTTGCACAACTCATTGAAGCTGAAGGCCCTAACTCGACTGTACTTGAGTACTACAACAGGTATGGCTCAAATCTGTTTGACGAGAAGTTTGGTCTATCACCTTCGTCTATGACTGCGATTACAGACGCTTTGAATGTGAACAACACCGAGGAAGCTCTTCCTGCTGGAGAACCTGAGCCAATCAAAGAGAGTCCTTACCTAAAACTTACAGACGATAGAGATTCGAACAATGCTTTGGTAGAACAGTACCGTCAACAGAACCCAGGGGCAGACTCTGTTACTGTGCAGACCGCTAACGGTGACCTCAGGGTAATTAAGTTTGACCCAGCTTCTGTTAAAGACACAGAGGTTCCCCGGGGGGCTACACTCGAAAAGAATAGACCGGATAACGCTCAGGAGGTTGGAGAGTACTTAGAAGGATTAAAACCTGAGCCGTTGGAGTCTATAGAGACTACACCTGTGAATAAAGCTTTTGAGAACGTAAGTAAGATTTCTGCTCTGCTCAATAGCCCTCAGCTTAATGGTCGGATTAGGTATGCCCTGGATAAACAAGACCCTGAGGCTTTGGATTCTCTTATTCTATCAATGGAGAAAAGCTTCCCGGAAAAACCAGAGCTACGCGATAGCTTAATCAGTGAACTTAAAGTACTGAAGGAAAGTATTTGGGGTCAACGATGATAGACTATATGTCTCAACTAGATGATGAAGAAGAACTGGCTACCCCTGAAGTAACTCCGGTAGACTATATGTCTCAACTAGATGAGACTCCAAGCTATACTGGTGGTGGGGTGGACAGTCTTTTAAACGAAGACAAGTACAAGCCTATGGCTGAGTACATGGAAGATCGCTACGGTATGACCGAGGAAGACTATTCTCGTGAGGAGATTAGGGATGCCTTTGTCAATGGTATGCGTGGGTTTAATGCTGGCAACTCTATTGATCTGGCTACAGAGCTAGACCACCTGTACCGTGGGGACAGTGCGGAGTTAAACAAACGTAGAGAAATAGCTGGTCGTGCTTATGACGTATGGGACTCTCTTAGTGGAGCCTTTAGTAAGGACAACACTTTTGGTCAGAAGGCTGACGCAGCAAAAGACTACGCTAAGTCTATGATCCTTGACCCTGTTAATATTGTCTCCCTTGGTGTCGGTAAGTTTGCTGCCCAAGGAGCGACTAAGGGTGCAGCTCAAAGCCTTAAGGTTCTTGCTCAGAAAGCTGCTGCCGCTGCTGCTAAAGAAGCAGTCAAGAAAGGTGTTAAGGGTAAAGCTCTTGAGGCTGTGAAAACCCGTGCCTTCCAGAGAGCTATGTCTGAAGGTCTTAAGACTATGAGTCCTAAGGTTGCTAAGCGTGGTATCATCGCTGATGTCACTGCTGCCGGTATTACCGACGTGGGTATCAACGTGGGACTAGACTTTGGTTTGCAGAAGGCTGACCAACTTACAGGTCGTTCTGAAGAGTACGATGTTACCCAAGGTATTATTGCTGGTGTAGGTGGCGCTCTGGGTGCTGGTATCTCTGGCTCTGTGGCTTTGCTGCGGGGTACAGGTGGCTTGCCGAGTGCCACAGAGAACTTGGTACGTAGTGAAGACCTCCTTGAGAAAGCTGCTAATTTAGCCCGTACTAAGCCTGCGGTAGTTGCTGGGTCTATCAATGTCCCTAAAGCACGTAGAACTCTTGACGCTACAGCAGATAACTTCAGGAAGTATGTAGAGCAAGGTAGGTTCTTGAGTGAAGGTGGTGACGTAGCTGCAGAACTGTACACACGAGAATCACAACAGGTCTTTATGGCTGTGCTCCAGAAAACCCTTGAGGACGGTGGCATCCCTATGTCTCGTCTTAGGGGTAAGTCTAAGGACTTCCGTATCAACGCTTGGTACAAGAACGTAGTGGACAGCCCAAGGTTCCCACCTGAGCTACGTGAGAGACTACAACAGTCACTTGAGGATATCGTTGGGTCTATCCCTGGGGAACCTAAGCCTGAGCTTTCCAACTGGCTTAATGTTAACGCTGAAAGGGTTAGTGAAGCTGCTGGTATTATGAGGGCCACTAGGGCCACAGCAGACATGCTTAAGGCCCTTGGTATTAACCCCGGTAAGGCTACCGCTGAAGAAGCTATCGACGCTGTTACAGGCGGCGCTCCTAAGGGTGTGCGTAAGACTATATCAGAGGGTTTTCTAAAAGCACAAAACATCTTTATCCGTATGCTTGTAACTAACCCAGCAACAACAGCTCTTAACGTTGTCGGTTGGGCTCAAGCCAGTAGCTTGTCTTCTTTTGGGAATGTTCTTAGAGGTACACTCTACGGAAGTACTGCTGTCCTTAACGGGTTGGTGGGGCGTAAGACATCTTATTCTAAGTTTGCCGACCAGGCTAAGCTTTCTTTTGGCCTAGAGTACCAAAAGTTTAGAAACCTAGTCGATCCCCAGGGTACCCGTGATCAAGTCTTGGATTACCTAGCGTATAGACCTGAGGCACAAGACGCTATGTTCCGTTACCTAGCTGGTGGTGTTGACTCAGAGGATGTCTTGAAAGAACTTAACCTCGTCCCAGGGGAGACCTTGACTAAGAATGGGGTGCAGAAAGCTTTCGATGCACTCCAAGTAGCCTATGGTGTTACTACCCAAGACATGCTGACTAAGACTCAAGAGTTTGCCTACATGTTGGACAAACAGATACGCCTCAAGTATGGTCAGTCCTGGGCTGACTTTATGAAGCGTGATGACATAGCAGATATCCTTATGAACCCTAAGGTTACAGACTATACAGACTACATGAAAATAGAAGCTACTGCTGTTGAGGATGCCCTTCGTAATGTCTTCGCTCTAAAGATGGGTGACCGTAAGTCTAACAACCCTGTTGAACGTGTAGCAGCTATGATCGAAGAAGCCCGTAGTATCCCTGTCATTGGGGCTATGGTACCCTTTGGCCAGTTCTTTAACAACACTGTTTCTTTTATGGCTGACCACGTTGGTATTGGCTTGGTGTACAACTTTGCCTCTAAAGGTACAAGAGACCCGTTTGAGCTTGTACTTAAAGCTGCAGTTGGTATGTCTGTTATTGGTTGGGCCGCAAGCCAAGAACTAGAGAACATGGAGGAAGGCCTCTCTTGGGATCAAGAACGTCAGGATGATGGACAGGTAGTCACACGTATCTATGACTTCCCCCTGTCTTTCTGGAAGATGGCTGGTCGTATTGCAGCACACATTCAACGTGACGGTGAGATTCCTCTGGGTATCTATGAGGACTTCACACAGAAGTTTGCAGGGGAAGACCTCTTCGGTAACCTAGGAGACGCTGCAGAGGGCACTATGAATGCGATCCAGGCTTTTGCTAGTGGTAGTACCGGGGAGGGTAAACAGCTCTTCCAGGAGGCTGTCTCGGCCTCTATGGGTATGTACCTCTCAGGTATGACACGCTTCCTTGACCCTATTAACACAGCCCTAGCTTTTGCTGAGGGAGAAGACTACGTTGCACCTACGCGTAGCATTGGTAACAAAGGGTTGAACAACGCTATTCGTTACACCGACCGTATCTTTGATAACCTTATCGGTCTTGAGAACATGCCCTTCGATGCATCGGGATATGACGTAGAGAGAATGGACCCGTTAACTGGTGAAGCTGTTCGAGGTGGTAGTTCTCTGGCTCGTATTGTGGGTGTACGTACAGAGGACCCGGCGTCTAACATCCAGAAGATATTCAACGAGGTTGGAAGACCACAGTGGAAGACAGAGTTAAGGATAGATAACGACGAAGCTCAACAAACCTTTAACGAGTTCATCTACCCATACCTTGAGTACCGTGCTACCCAACTTATGGAAGGGAGCAAGTGGGGCAAAGCCTCTATGGCCATGAAGCAAGAGTACCTAACTCAGCTTATCAAGGAGGCTCGTTCAGAAGTCAAAGAGATTATGAAGGGAGCTACCTCTGATAGTAAAAACAAGAAGGTGTCTTTGATCTGGGATATCAACGGCCAGAAGAGTTCTAGCTCCAGGGTATTCAAAGAGGTCCTTGATGACTTCGGTACCTCTGAGAAAGACCTTGCAGACCTAGATGAACCACAACTAGAACTTCTGCTGTGGTTCCTTAAGGAACGTCAAGCTGGTCGTAGAGAAGACCTTAAGAAAACTATCAAGTAAAGAAAAAGGGGGAAGCTACTTAAAGCCTCCCCCTTAGTCCTTTGAGTCTAACATAAAGTCTGCCCATATGTTAGCTTCTTCTTTGATCTGCTGCATGTGTTCCGGTGTTAGCGCTACACCTACAGCTCTACCTATGAGTCCCCCTACAACTGTTCCGATATAGAAATCTCTCACAGAGAGTTGAGTTCTAGGCCTACCCTTGGTATTCCCTTGGGTAGGCTTTTCTGTTTTGGGTACATCCCTAGGTGTTAGTTGTCTCTTGGTTCTAGGCATTAGTTCACCAAGCTAAGGACTGTGTTCTCACCGTTACCCTGAGGGTCTAGTTCGGTGCCTTTGATAATATAGTCTGTTGATTGGTTGAGGACCTCCATGAAATCGCTTGGAGATTTAAACTCCATGCTAGACATGCAAAGGTTGGTGTAGATTTGAAGCTTCAAGCTAAGCAGCATACTGGTATCCATGTGGTATTCCTTTTAGTTACCTATAGTGTAATAGTAAAGTAATCTGGGGTTGTTGTCAAGAAGGCTCACCCCAATTAATACAACGGTAGTCTGCTACGAAAGCGTTGTTCTCTGTAGCAAAGTCTTCAGTAGGAGCCCGGAAGTATTGGCACTCTCGCTCAGAGCTAAAGAATTGTGGGGGTGTAATTGCAATACACTCGGGTGTTACGTTAGAACAAATAAGCACGATTACGCTAATCATTTATGAATCTCCTTTAGTGTTTCATTGGCCCAGACTAGGTATTGCTCTGCCTTAGCTAGGTCTTCTGTTGGATTGCCTTTGTACATGGCGCGATGGTTATACTTCATCACGTTTCCTCGGCAGTATGCCACGAAGCCTTCCTTGCCGAGTACCTGCCGGATGTAGTCAATACACTCAATACCCTCCCCGTGGTTATAGTGCGCTGGTTTACTTACTGAGTCAAACATATATTTAAACCCCTTCCTCTACGAATACTTTGATCCATTGCTTACAGATGTCACTCCGAATAATATCTTCTACCCCGAACTCGATAATAGGGATAGGCAACATATGTTTCTTAGCGTAGTGTGTGATCTTAGACAACCCATCGGCTTCCTTTAGGTCACTCTGTTGGATGTCTCCATTGAGAACAAGCTTAGAGCCTTGGCCGATACGAGTCACCAACATCTTAACCTCAGGTAGGGTTATGTTCTGTGTCTCATCTACGATAACAAATGTATCCTCAAAGGAACGGCCACGCATAAGAGCTAGGGGTGCTACCTCGATGTTACCATTCTTTAGTGCAGTCTCTACGACACCCTTAGTAAGATGCCTCTCAAGGATGTCTAGAACAGGTAAGGCCCAAGGTGCAGACTTTTCTTCTAGTGTACCCGGGAGGTACCCTATGTCCCTACCCACAGCGACATGAGGTCTAGTGATAACAATCTTGTTAACGTTCTTTAGGTGGTACTGATTAGCCGCGAAGGTAGCGACACAGTATGTCTTACCCGTTCCTGCCGGTCCAAAGACAATAACTTGATCAGAAGACTTCAGTGCATCGAGGTACTCTTGTTGCTTTTCATTCTTAGGTACCAAGTGAATAGGCTGCTTCTTCTCATCATGCTTTGTTCTAACACGTCTATCTCTGGGTTTCGGCGCTTGTTGTGCCATACGTTATAGACTCCTTTAATGTTAATTAGCAGTTTATCCACTTGCTTAGGTGTAATAGTAGAGTGCTTAGAGTGTTATGTCAAGTCAACGATCCTCTTACAAAGGAACTTAAAGTATTCCTCTGAGTAATGTCTCTTCATCATGTTTACATCCTTATGTAACCACTGTACATTGTCCTTTGTGTACCCTGCGGAACTGTCGATACGATCTAATGATGCAGTCTTATCGTAGACACTAATAGCCAGCCCTGATAGAGAGCAAACACCTCCTTGGACAACATCTAAAAGGTTTGCGACAAAATCTATGTCAACCTCAAATGCGATAGGTTTTCTACCTTTACCCCCTTCTGCACCCCTCTTTAATGAGCTAAAGTAAGTACTAGAAACAGTTCCGCACCCTTTCCAGTTCCTCCTTTCTTTCTTGGCGCACCCACAGGACTTCGTTTTACCCGCTAAAAGATGTGTACCTAAGACAGTCTTATTCACCCCACAGGAACACTCTACGTGGTACCTGTAATGACCGTTACGAGAAACCTCAGATACCCCTACGACTGTAAGGGTACCGAAGACCTTTCCCTCTAACTGCTTCTTACGACCCAAGGTCTACAACCTCACAGGAACCTACGCAGGCAAAAGTTTGCATACCCGAAGTATTATCCTCCATCTCATACTCACTGAGCTTAGACCAGTCAATATTTTTAGGCATTGTGCCTAGCAACTCTTGGTATTGCTTGGCATCAATCTCTTGGTAGGGTGCTTGTTGGTAGCTACCACCATCGTGAGGCAAGAAGGATACACCACTCATCTCATCGAAGTGTTTGTACACAAAAGCACCTACCTCGAACCACTCATCGTCCTTCACAGAGACAGTCACAGAAGGTTTATGCTCACACCAGTTGCGTTGGTACATCAGCCACGTCTCAAGTTGTTCTACGGCTGTCATATCATCACGAGTGACACACCCTTCAGGTGACTTAATAGGAAAACTAAAGACTGTTGTTTGCTCAGGTTTCATAACACAAGGCTCGTTAGGCACACCTTGGTCAATCATAAGCTGCGTCAAAGGGTCTTTATTATCACCACGAACAGTCCTAATGTAATAAGAGCTATGCCGAGTGTGTATTCCAGAAGCAGAGTCAACCAGTTGGGATACTGTTCCCGAAGGCTTGACACAAGTAATGGCAGTAGAAGCAGGAACCCCAAGACGATCAGCCCATTCGCAGTTAGTACCTACAGCAATAAGACGAAGGTGCTCAAGTGTTTTCTCCAATCCGTTGTTCTTTGTGGTCATCAATGGGTTATCCATGATACCTGTGAGCGATACCCCTAGCAACCGTTCTTCCTCAGTATTCTTCTGCCAAATCTTCCTCAGGTATGGGAAGTGTGTGTAGGTCGATTGGATAGTACCAAGGATAGTTGCAAGCCGTACTTTTCGTTCAAGGTCTTCAAGAGTGTCTGTAGCACGAATGACTACCTCCGTCAAATTACAGAATTGATACGGTCGGAGGATAATCTCGCTACAGGGGTTGGTGCCGAAGTCAAAGTTAGGGTCTCGTCGTCCATACTTCTCCGCCTGTTTCTTAGAGGCTACACGGTTGAATACACCGCGCTCACCTGACTTACTCTCCACCAAGGCAGTCCACTCACGAAGGAATGTCTCTACGTCTGGCTTCTCTGTGTAGCACACACTGTTGTTAGCAAGACCTCGTTGACCTTGTGTCTCCCACCATTGACCTGACTTAGCGTGACGCATACGATCATCACTCAGGTTAGACAGAGAGATCATAG
>ERZ807291.8109-NODE-8109-length-11846-cov-4.304045_pt1 | contig 11846 bp, 9 predicted proteins | sample MGYA00521257_ERZ807291 | MGnify/ENA primary metagenome ERZ807291 (study PRJEB31413, sample SAMN03169783) | marine metagenome | biome: Marine; feature: Water; material: Subsurface seawater | place: North Sea | collected 2011-04-28 | depth 1 m m ...
AGGACCAGCCGTTCTTCTTGTATCTACCATGGTCGATTCCACACACGCCGCTGCAAGACCCCGATTGTGATCCATCGATGGCCTTCGATGCACAGCCAAGTCGAACCACAGCAGAGGGGCGCGCGGTGTATGTGAAAATGGTCGAGCATTTGGATACACAAATCGGGCGTATTTTTACTGCACTGGAAGCGCGTGGACTGACTGAGAACACGCTCATCATCTTTACCAGTGACAATGGTGGCATGCAGACCGCGAATTGCTGGCCCTTGAAAAAAAGCAAGCAGTGGCTGGAGGAGGGCGGCATTCGGGTGCCGTTTATTATGCAATGGCCGAGGTATGTGCACGCTGGCCATGTCAATGATCGACCTGCGATACTGATGGATGCATCGGTCAGTATCTTGGCCGCGGGGCAAGCCTTGCAGTATGTGCCTGCGGGCCGCCAGCTCGATGGGGTGAATTTCTTTGATGGCAGTGAGCCGGACGGCTCGCGCGAGTTTGGCTGGCGACGCCGCGATTGGGATGAGCGTGCGCGTAATGCTGCCAATTTCCTTCGCCAGGAGGCCTATCGTGCGGGTGACTGGAAGCTGCTGCGCACCTATCAATATATGGGCAATAAGGCATGGTCGGCTGAGTATAAGGACGAACTTTATAATCTCAGCGATGACATCGGTGAGACCACGAATTTGATCAAGGCCATGCCGGAGAAGTATGCGGCGATGAAGGCTGCCTTTGGTCAGTGGAAGGCGGAAGTCGTTGAGCAAAATCCGAACTATGTCATCCCGGTGCGTGACCAGTTGGGCTCACCTGCGAATTTACCAGAAGCGCCAAGTGGCGCGGATGCAATTGCCTTGAATTTTGATGGCAAGCGATTTGAGGGACGCGTGCATCGGGCCGAGACGAAGCATTTGGTCTCTAAACCTGTGCAAGAGGGCGGCGTGTTTAAAATTACGGTGCAAGCGGGTGCGACGCCGCCACTGGTTTATGTCGATGGAGCTGTGGATACGGCGAAGTATTCGCGTATCCGCTATGAAATGAAGCTCACGACCGATTCGACGATTGGTCGGGCACGTGCCGTGCTGCGCCAGGCTGCGTGGAAGGGCGACGATCTCCTGTTTACGCCGGTCGCCGACGGGCAATGGCATGAATATGTGGTGGATTGCACGCAGTCCAGCGCATGGTCGCAATGGACCCCAGAAGGCCGCATCGGTATTGCGCTGCCCGTTCCCGCGAACGGAGCACTGGAGGTGGAACTAAAGACGATCCGTCTGTTGAAATAGAGCGCGTTGTTATCATTTAAGACGAATCAGAGTGTTTGATTTTTTTATTTATTTTATGCTTGATTAGATTTAATGATTTATGCATGGTAATATTCCTTTCAGATTAAGACAGCTTCGTTTAGTTGTGAAATCCCATTCAACCCCTCAAATCATTATGAATACTCAAAGTATGAAGAAACTCTCTTGCCTCTCATTATTTGCTCTGACTGCCGGCGTGTGCGCCCATGCAGCGACCTTAACCCACCGCTACGATTTTGATGGCGATGCGGCCGATTCAGTGGGCACTTTGAATGGCACTTTGAGTGCTGATAATGCGCCTACAAATACCATCGAAGCGCCTTCTTTTCTTAATAGCGGCGGCGTTCCCTCTGGTGCGGACACCAGCTTCGCGAGCAACTCGATCGAGTTCGGGATGAATGTTGGAACGATGGCCTCCTCCGTTAATTTTGGCAGTGGTGTTCAGACGGATATCTACGACGGAAAAGCCGGGTCGGTTGCGTATTGGTTTAAGGCGGACCAGCTGTTGAACGGTAGGGACATTGTTTCGAATGTTGGAGGCGCTGGTCAATTGCGCACTTTGATGCGGAATGATGGAACGCTTCGTCTTGCAGGGGCTGGTCAGGGCAATGTTGATTTTACATTTACCAATTCTGTGACTGCAGGGACATGGCATCATTTGGTGGTCGCGTGGGATGACCCAAGTGGCTTGCTGACGATCGCTCTCGATGGGCAGATTCAGACAGATTCCTTTACGGCAGGTGAGTTGACTGACCCGTCGCGCTTGATCGTTGGCAATTTCTCCTCTAACGGCAACAGCGTCGCTACCCAGTTCGACGGGCACATCTACGATTTGCAGATTTATGATGGTGTGCTGACCAATGGAGAAATCAGCACGCTCGCGGGAAATGCCGGCACGGTGATTCCAGAGCCGGGCACTTATGCTTTGCTCGGTGGCATTTTTGCACTGACTTCTGTGATGGTCCGCCGTCGCAGATCCTGAGCTTGCGAGTGGTGAGCTTGTCGAACCGTTGAATTTCATATATAGGGTTATATAATTAGGGTGAAGGGCGCAGCTGAAGGGCTGCGTCCTTCTTTGTGTGCCGTAGCGTGCAGCTTCAGCAAACGTTCAGTGCCATAGCACAGAGCCTCAGCTCGGAGTCGTGGTTGTCGTCAGCGCGATGAACGTTTGCTAAAGCTGCACGCTACGTCAGAGCCAGCACGATGGACGTTTGCTAAAGCTGCACGCTACGCCAGCTATTACAATTCAGCTTGGTTACTGATGTGCCAGCGGTAGTCCTTCCACTCGCTCACCAGCTTCGCCTTGACTGGGTTGTTGCGGATGTAGTCGATCGTTTTGGTGAGTTCGCCCTCGTGGCGCATCCAACGATCAAACCAATCTTCCTGCCAAAAGCGTCCCGAGCGGCCAAGTGCTTGATTGATCCAACGTGCCGAGCGCCCCGTGAAGCGCTCTAAGATTTCCTTTAGTGAAAAGTCCGAGTTTTGCCGAAGGATGAGCAGGTGAATATGATTCGGCATCACTGTCGCTTCGCCGACCAGCCAGCCTTCGCCTTCTATTGCAATCACCGCATCCAGGCACAGTTCGCATGGGCGGGCTTTTGCAAATGGAGCAAAGCCGCTTCCCGCATCCAGATACTTTTCGGTGGTCAGGAAGTAGCGGCGTTGGAGTTGTTGGAATGCCTCGGACTGCGGATCAATTTCAGCTAGTGATGTGTGGATTTCACGCAGCTTTAGTTTCGCGACAGCCGGCAAGCTGCCGTGGCAGCGGATCGTCACAAAGTGCCAGTGTCCCTCAACTTCCCAGTGGGGTAACCGCGAGCGCCACCGCTCCCGAGTAGGTATCATACTCATGCTAGGAATCAAAGCGTAGCGTGCCGCTTATAGCAAACGTGCATTTTTGTAGCGTGCAGTGTCATGCCCTCTGGCAGCTTCAGCAAACGTTCAGTGCCGTAGCGTGCAGCTTCAGCAAAGGTTCAGTGCCGTAGCTCGGAGCCTCAGCTCAGAGTGTTACAGCCAGCACGACGAACGTTTGCTAAAGCTGCACGCCACCGCCAGCACGATGAACGTTTGTTGTGATTTGTGTATTTAGATTTATTGATTCATTGACTTTTAATGTTTTTCGGACTGAATGGGGCACAGTTACCACTGATCGCGGTCGTATTTGTATTAGCCCTCCAAATTATGGAAAATCCTCAATTCGTAAAATCACGTTCCTTAGGCAGTCTTTTGAGTGCTGTTCTCAAGCCAAGTCTTGTTCTATTCGCTGTGCTGTTCTCTGCGGCCTCAGTTGCTAATGCTAGTGCTGAGGAGGCGGTCGCTCGCAAGCCCAACATAATTGTGATCTTAGCGGATGATATGGGCTACGGTGATCTGGGGTGCCAAGGAACAGTCGAGGATGTGCGCACACCGCATATTGATACTTTGGCTGAGCATGGGGTGCGCTTCACGCAGGCTTATGTGACTGCGCCGCAGTGTGGTCCCTCGCGTGCGGCGCTATTGAGTGGGCGCTACCAGAATCGCTTTGGCTTCGAGTCCAATGAGTGGGCCTACAATCCGGGGATGCCGCGTTCAGTGTCACTGATCTCGGAGCGCCTCAAGGAGCAGGGTGACTACGCCACGGGCTATATCGGCAAGTGGGGGATTACCAGCAAGCGTCACTCGTATCCGCCCAAGCGTGGCTTTGACGAGTCCTACTGGGGGCAGGACGGTAACATCTATTTTCCGGATACCCCTTCGAAGTATAATACGCAGATGAAGCGCGGTATGGAGCCGATTGAGCTGGATACCTATTCTACCGATGCCTTCGGTCGCGAAGCGATCGACTTCATTGAGCGTCATGAGGACGAGCCGTTCTTCCTGCTCATTTCTTACATTACTCCCCACGAACCGATGGAGGCCAAGGAGTCCGACTTGGAGCGCTTTGCGCATATCGAAGATCCCTTGCGCCGCACGACGCTGGCGATGATTGCCTGTATGGATGACAATGTGGGCAACATGCTGGAGCTTCTGAAGGAAAAAGGGCTCGAAGAAGATACGCTGATTTTTTTCCTCAGCGACAATGGCGGCTATCCTGGGAATGGGTCCTTGAATACGCCGTATCGCGGAACCAAGTCGCAGATGCTCGAAGGTGGCATTCACGTGCCGTTTCTGATGCAGTGGAAGGGGCAGTTGCCAGAGGGAAAAGTCTATGAGGAGGTTGTGAGCAGTCTCGATATCGTGCCCACGACTTTGGCGGTCGCTGGTGTGGAAGCTCAGCCTGAATGGCAACTCGACGGCGTGAACTTGTTGCCCTACATCGTGGGGCGCGCCGACGGTGTGCCACATGAGACGCTCTTCTGGCGCTATAAGGCATGGTCGAAGAAACCGGAGCAAGATGGCTGGGCGATTCGTAAGGGCGAGTGGATGCTGGTGCGCAATGGTTGGGCCAAGGCCGCGCCAGCACTGTATCACCTAGCGGACGATCCCGAACAACGTGAGGATCTGTCGCGCACGCAGCCGGAGCGCTACGATGACATGCTCAAGCTGTGGTCGCGTTGGGATCAGGGAAATGCCGTGCCTGGGAGCATCACTAAATAGCGGGCATGCCGCTGTGCGCATCGGGTAAGGCGATTCGATAATTCTATTCTGATTAAAAAACTATTGCTATTGATGCTTGCCTTGGTCGCGTATGACGCGACTGCCAAGCGCCCGAATATCGTGTTTATCCTAACCGATGATCAGCGTTTTGATGCGATGGGCTTCATGGATCGCTATCCCTTTTTGGAAACTCCGAATTTGGATCGCATTCGCGACGAGGGAGTGCATCTGAAAAACAGTTTTGTGACGCTTTCGATGTGTGCGCCGGCACGTGCTGGTTTCCTCACTGGCACCTATCCACATGTGAATGGAGTCAATACCAATGTCGAAGGGCGGGAATTTAATCCAGATAAGACGCCGTCCTTCCCGCAGGTGTTGCAAGCGAACGGTTATAAAACCGCGTTCATGGGCAAGTGGCATATGGATCACAGTAATGAGCCACGCCGAGGCTTTGATCACTGGATATCGTTTTCAGGGCAGGGGCATTATAACGGCAATGAATTGAACATTGATGGCGTGACCGTGAAGAATTCTGGTTATATCACTGTCGAGCTGACGCAGTATGCGGTGGACTTTATCGATGCAAATGCCGATCAGCCATTTTGTTTATATCTTTCGCATAAGGCCGTGCACCAGCCGTTCACACCCGCGACGCGTGATAAGGATTTGTATACGGGAGCCGTGGTGCCGAAACGTGACAATTTTTTTGATAATCTCGAAGATAAGCCAGAGTGGCAGCGCGTCAGTCGCGGTAGAGATGAGCTGTATCGACTGAGATATAACGACCACTATACCGCACCTAGTAAACGAGCTCCTCGTCCGTATACTCCCGAAAACGGCGCGCATCCGAGCACTAAAGACTACCTGAGAACCATCGCTGCGGTGGACGATGGAATTGGTAAGCTCTACGAGGTGCTGGAGCAGCGGGGGATCCTAGACAACACCGCGATCATCTTTGCTGGTGATAATGGGTATATGCTTGGAGAGCATGGCCGTGGCGATAAACGGGGGCATTATAACGAGTCGATGCGCATTCCACTGATTATGCGCCTGCCGGGTAGTATCCCGGCTCAATCCACCTTGGAGCAAATGGTGTTGAACATCGATGTCGCGCCGACTATTTTGGACATGGCTGAGGTGGAGGCACCTGCGATTATGCAGGGTCAATCAATCTTGCCGTTGTTTGATCAAGCTGTGCAGACGCCATGGCGCGATTCGTATCTGTTCACGTATTGGCGGGATTTGATTCCGACTTTGCCGCGGATTTTATCGGCTCGCACTGAGCGCTACGTCTATTCCACCTATCCAGATATTGACGACATCGATGAGCTCTATGATTTGGGAAAAGATCCGTATGAGATGACCAATTTGATCCATTCCCCAGAGCATGCGCCTTTGCTACAAGAGATGCAGGAGCGATTGGAGCAATTAAAACAAGAGACCGGTTATAAGAAGACGGTTCCGCGTCCACGGCCTGAGCCGGAGTGGGGCGTGAAGGACGGGTTGCTGTGTGATGTGGATTTCAGTGTGCGCACACTGTCTGCGATTCAGGACGCGTCGTCCATTGGGAATCATCCCACAGTCACAGGCGGCAGTATTGGCGAAGGGATTGGCGGTTCCGCGCTGTCCTTTGACGGCGCGACCACGGTTTCGTTTCCGTGGAAGAAGCAGGTGACTCCAGAGAAGGGGAGTTACGTGATCGAGGCATTGGTGCGACCGACTGCCGATGGTGTGGTGGTTGCTCAAGGTAGTGCGTATCGAGGCTTCATGTTGTATTTTGATGACGGTTGTCCAGGGTTTGTAACCAAGGAGAATGCGCATCGATTGCAGTTTCTTGATAGTCAGAAGTCCTTTGCGGGGCAATGGGTGCATCTGGTCGCGCAGATCAAGAATTATCACAACACCATGTCGCTGTGGGTCAACGGAACCTTGGTCGCCGAGGAGTCAATCATGTGGCCGATGCATGTCATGCATCCGGGGATCGGTGGATTGACACTTGGTGCGGATCCAACTGGCGAGATTGATCCGCTGGAGATTTCTCCACTGAAATTTGAAGGCGACATGCAGTATTTGAAAATTTATCGGCAGGCGGATGTGGGAAATATCGTGAATCACGCGGCCGCGATTGGCCTGTCGTTTGAGTCGGGCAAGCCACGGAGTGCAGCGGACATAACAATTAAAGAAAAATAACATGAATCGTATCAAAAATATCTTATTATCATTGGCTTTATTGAGCGCGGCGCAGTGTCTTGTAGCGCAGGCACGCCCGAACTTTGTGTTCATCTTAGCAGATGATATGGGCTATGGTGACGTGGCTTGCTACGGGCATCCGTATGCCAAAACTCCGGCGATTGATCGGCTGGCTTCCGAAGGTGTGCGCTTTACGCAGGCCTATGCGGCCGGTCAGACTTGCAATCCCAGTCGCACGGGTCTCATGACGGGGCGCAGTCCTGCACGGTTCGAGAAACGCACCGACGATTTTGACTTTGGCGACCGTGTGACTGTGACGGAACTGCTCAATAAGAGTGGCTATGCGACGGGTCACTTTGGTAAGTGGCACATCGGCATGGATCGCAGTAATGGGGTCTATGGGATTGATGAAAACGATTCTGGTGGCATTCCAGATCGCTTTTCACCTGAAGGTCGAGATTCACCGATCTTTGCGGCTGCGATTGATTTCATTAAGCGCCACAAGGACGAGCCGTTCTATGTGAACATTCATGGTTTTACCACTCACGCGCCCGTGGCCTCAGCGCCGAATTTTTTAGTCGAGTTTAGTGACCTGACCGTCGACCGCAGTGACTTCTCCGAATTCATGCAACCGATCTTTGACGACAGTATTGAGCTTGGTGGGGATCTCGATTTGGCGATGCGGCACTATATGGGCAATGTGTATGCCTTTGATTTGAATGTGAAGCGTGTGCTCGATGTGCTCGACGAACTCGGCTTGAGCGAGAACACGATCGTGGTCTTTTCCAGTGATCAGGGGCCGCAGCGTCCTTATGGAATCGGCCTCCATGCTTGGGGGGACAAGGCGAAGAAGAAAGTTCAAAAGACACGAGACGGAGTCGTGAAGAAAAGGGATACGAACGCGCAGAATATGCTCGGCGATGCGGGTGTGTTTCGTGGTAACAAGGGCACCGTTTACGAAGGCGGCCTCCGTGTGCCGTTTATCGTGCGTTGGCCAGGGCACATTCAGGCCGGAGTGGTGGACTCTGAGAACGTCATCGGAGGGATCGATTGGTTGCCGACGATTTGCAGTCTCGCTGGTGTGACGAATGTGCCAAACGATCTCGATGGGGAGGATGTGTCCGACGTCTGGCTGGGTGCGACACGCAGCCGCGAAAAGTCACTCCTGTGGAATAGTGGGGATAATCCCGGAGTCGCGATTCGTGATGGGAAGTGGAAATACTATTTGATCAGCAAGAAGGGCAAAGAGACTGGCAAGGAGGAGCTCTATGATATATTAAAAGATCCAGCAGAGTCGAAGAACTTGGCAAAACAATATCCCGAAGTTGCCTCTGAGTTGAAAAAGAAAGTGCAGGTATGGAAAGCCGAGCTGCCGACTCAGATCATCCGGACTGGTAAGTATCGGCACCAATATTAGGCAGCAGCCATTAGGATGAAGCGTTTCAGCGCGATGGAGAATACCACTTCGTTCGATCTGATGCCTCCCCCCCCTGCGGTTGATTGTTTTGCTGGTCTCGCCTAGTTTTTTTGCTAGTGCTCCTTGACTTAAGCTAGGCCATGGCGAGCGACTCTGTTTTGAGTGGCTTGACTTGCTTTTTGAGGTCGGGGCTTTTGGCTTTTGCGCGGCGTAGGTCGGCTCTGGTTTGGAGGCGTAGCCAGAAGCCTTCGCTTTGGCCAAAGTAGCGACCTAGTCGGAGATCGTGCTCGGGGGTGAAGCGGCGGGTGCCGCTTTTGAGGCCGCTAAGATGTGCGGTGGGGATGCCTGTTGCGACGGCGATTTCTTTTTGTGTGACTGTGAGTTCTTCGACGATCTCTTTGAGCGTCTCGGCGGCTGCGTTTACTGTGCGTGGTGTGTTCATATTTGCCTTATGTGTGGTGTTTTTTTTGTGTGATGTGGATGGCATCGGGCGGGTGCCCTGCCTTGTCAGTGGTAGTCGGTGACTTCGACTTGGTAGGCGTTGCCGTCTTGGAAGCGGAAGCAGACGCGCCATTGATTGTTGATGCGGATGCTGTGCTGGCCTTTGTGGTCGCGGTGTAAGGATTCGAGGTGGTTGCTTGAGGGGAGTCTTAAATCATCGAGCGTGGCCGCGGTGTCGAGTTGATCGAGCTTGATCATTGCGCGGTCGATGATGTCTGCGGGAATGCCTTTTTTAAGTGTGCCCTCGAAAAGCTTTTCGGTCTTTTTATCTGCAAATTCCTGTATCACGCTTAGAAAGTTACTGGATTCAGTAACTGGGCGCAAGCGGAAAGTTACCCTTTTTAGTAACTTCTTTAAGGTAGTTGAACAGAAACTGAGCAGGGCTCATCTGCCTATAGATGTGGCAGACGCCTTGTTGCGAAAGGCGTTTTATTTTTTAAAAGTTGACAGGCAGGCATGTTGACTTATTGATTTATTGTATGGTTGCCGTTGCAAATTGGCGCTCGCTGAATTCTGATCGTCATAACTCTCCCCATGAATCACACACTCTCCATGTCATATCTTCCTTGTCAGAGGCGGGGGTTCACGCTGATCGAGTTGCTTGTTGTCATTGCGATTATTGGGATTCTCGCGAGCATTCTGATACCCGCGGTCGCTAAAGTGCGAGTGTCCGCTTATAGGGCTGAGACTGTGAGCCAGCTCAAGCAGATACATGGCGCATTGGGTATGTATGCCACTGAGCATAAAAATACGTATCCAGGGCCGCAGGGGAACAAGCAAGATGATGATGACATGAACGATGTGATATGGGCGCAGCGAATTGCGATCCTCGGCGATTATCTAGGTCCACGAGAGAAGTGGATGCATCAGGTGCTGACTGCGCCTGTGCAGTATGAAAAGCCTGGAGGAGGCTATCACGAATATAAGAAAACCTATAACACCTATGCGGTGACAGGGGCTATGGCTAAGGTGAATGATGCGGGCTATTTGGATTCTTTCACAGGGCGCAAGTTGGTAAACATTGAAGATCCTGCGAATACGCCACTGGTTTTCCTCTGCCGCCAGCGCAGTGCTAAAGACGGTCATGGCGTGACTTTCGTTAAGGCTAGATCGAATGCAGCGTTGAAGTCTGATTTGTCGGCGAGTGGCCCTGGTGATACGAAGGTGTTTAATTTTGATTTAGGTGGTGTCGTGCCGATCGTGATGGCCGACGGGCATGTCGAGGTAGTGGAGTTTGACCGACTGAAAGCGTTTATCGAAAATAGCCAGTGGGAGGGTCGTCCGACTGATTATTGATTGCTGCCCGGCTTGCGCTGATCCTCTCATCATTATCCTATTTTAACTGCAAAGGCGCCTTTAAGCATGAGCAAACACGAGATTAAACGAATCAAAACCTCCACCTGCGCGCAGTATGGCACTGCGGGTCTGGCGGATACTTTTTTAACCTTCGGTATCACCACTTTAGTCATGCCGATCTACAACATTGGTATGGGCATCGATGCGAAGCTGATCGGCTGGGCATTGGTGCTTCCCCGTATTCTGGATGCGCTGACCGATCCGTTGATGGGCAATATTTCGGACAACACCCGCAGTCGATTTGGTCGCCGCCGCCAATATGTGTTTTTGGGCGCGCTGCTCTGCGCGCTGCTCTTTCCGTTCGTATGGATGCCGCCCGCGGCCTCAGACAATGTGATCGTGGGCTACTTGATCGGTATCATGTGTCTGTTCTCGATTTTGTATACGATCTTTAATGTGCCCTATACCGCGCTCGGCTATGAGCTGACGTCGGACTACGATGAGCGAACGCGGTTGTTCGCCTGGCGCTTTTACTTTGCGACCGCGGCGGGGGTGACGATTCAATGGCTCTACAAGCTATGCTTGATGGCGGGCGAAACCGAAGTGGACGGCGTGCGCGTGGTCAGTTGGGTGATCGCTGCGATTGTACTGGTGTTTGGAATCATACCAGCACTCTTCACCCGCGAGCAAGCGGTGGTCGAAGCGCAGGAGAAGGTGAACTTGTTCAAATCGGTGAAGTGTGCGCTGCGCAACCGACCTTTCCTCATGCTGATCAGCAGCTATGTGATTCTGGTTACAGCGCTGTTCTCAACGGGGGCGCTCGGACTGTATATTAACATCTTCTATATTTTTGACGGCGACAAAGATTCCGCAGCGACCGTGTCAGGCGTGGTGGGCACCATCCTCATTGCCTCGGCTTTCGTCGGTATGCTGGTGGTGAAAAAGATCTCCGAACTGACCGGCAAGAAGGCCGCCATCATCATTGCGATGAGTGCTGCGCTGTTTGCGGTGCTGCTCTCCTGGTTTACGCTCACGCCAAAGATGCCGTATCTACAGATTGTTCACTCCATCATTATGGGGATGGGCGTTCAAGGCGGTTGGTTGCTCTTCAGTTCTCTGCTGGGCGATGTCTGTGACGAGGATGAACGTCAGACCGGTCTGCGCCAGGAGGGGATTTACAGTGCGGTGATGGGCTTTGCCAATAAGTGCGCAGGTGCGTTCGTTGGCGTGGGTGCCGCCTATATGCTGGAGTTCGCCGGCTATGTTGAAGGGATGGAGCCGAATGCCGAAATCGGCTACAAGATGAAGATTATCTTTGTTTCGATGCAAGCAGTCGGACTACTAGTCGCAATACTATTGATGGCGCTCTTCCCGATCGGTCGCAAACGCGCGGAAGAAACCCGCCGCATTTTGGATGAACGTAAACAAGCTGAAGGCAGTTCGCCTTCTTTTGTAACGATTTTAAGGAAATGATATAAAACGCAATGAAGCGAGACGCATTTAAGATGAAGCTCAAGTCGGGCTGTGTAGAGGAATATAAGAAGCGCCACGATGAAATCTGGCCCGAATTG
>ERZ807291.8118-NODE-8118-length-11842-cov-4.828116_pt1 | contig 11842 bp, 13 predicted proteins | sample MGYA00521257_ERZ807291 | MGnify/ENA primary metagenome ERZ807291 (study PRJEB31413, sample SAMN03169783) | marine metagenome | biome: Marine; feature: Water; material: Subsurface seawater | place: North Sea | collected 2011-04-28 | depth 1 m m ...
CTAATAATAATAATCAAACAGGTGGAGCAACTAATGGTATAATGTTATCTGAAGTCAATACTGAGAATGCTAGTATATCACAACATATTGAAATATTATCTAATAATAATAATCAAACAGGTGGAGCAACTAATGGTATAATGTTATCTGAAGTAAATACAGATGATGCTAGTATATCACAACATATTGAAATATTATCTGGTGGAGCAACTAATGGTATAATGTTATCTGAAGTCAATACAGATGGTGCTAGTATATCACAATATATTGAAATATTATCTAATAATAATAATCAAACTGGTGGTGCAACTAATGATATAATGTTATCCGAAGTTAATATGAATGATGCTAGTATATTACCCCAACATATTGAAATATTATCTGGTGGTGCAACTAATGATATAATGTTATCAGAAGTCAATACAGATGATGCTAGTATATCACACCATATTGAAATATTATCTGGTGGAGCAACTAATGATATAATGTTATCCGAAGTTAATATGGATGACGCTGGTATATTACCACAACATATTGAAATATTATCTAATAACAATCAAACTGGTGGTGCAACTAATGATATTTTTTTATCTGAAGTAAATACAGATGACGCAGGTATATTACCACAACATATTGAAATATTATCTGGTGGTGCAATAAATGATATAATGTTATCCGAAGTTAATACTGATGATGTAAGTATATTACCACGACATATTGAAATAATTAATAATTAAATTAATTTTATATTTGGATAATTGTATAAAACAATATCAACATAAGTTTCATTTGGGTGAGTTAAATTAATATTTTTAACTTTATAGTTAATATTCAAATAATTATAATAATTTAATTTATTAATATTAATAAAATTATTTGAAACTATATATTTATTATTATTATTATAAATAACTTCATAAGCTCTATTTACAATAATATTTTTATTTACAAAATAGTATGGTATAAAATATAATTTATTTTTATTTTTAATAAGCCATACATTATTATCAGCATCCGGATTTATTATATTTTTTTTAATAATTGAAGATAAATCTATATTATTTTGATTTATTTTTAATAAAAATTTATCAAATAAATTAATATATTTTTTATTATATTTTTTTTGATTAAATCTTTGGTCAATATGAAATTTTTCATGAATCAATGTTTTAATATTTTCATCATAATCTAAAAAATTATAAGGTAAAAATATATATTTATCAATAGTTCTTGGAAAGTCAAATTCTAAATTTTTTGTTTTAATAAGGAACCATTTTTTGTCATTAAAAATATTCATTTCATTAATTTCATTAATATAATTTGTTAAAATAGATTTTTCATTATAATTAAAATCTATAATTCTATTAAAATAGATATTTTGCAAAACATTAACACTATTTGAATAATTATTAGTTTTATGTTGTAAATCAAATAATGATAATTTAATTAAATAATTAAATATAACATTGCGATTAATTGTTTTAATATTTTCAAAAAATATATTATGATTTAAATTGTTTTTAAATAAAGAAAAAGAATATAAATTTAATATAAAAAAAATAAATATTATTATTAATAATATTTTTATCATTAATAATTTAATATAGATATTTATTTTTCATATAAATAAATATTTTCATGATTATTATATTTTAATCCAACTATATTTAATATTTTAGAATTTTTTGGATCATAAATAACTTTTTTATTAGAATTTAATTTTTTGTTATCAAGAAGATCTAATAATTGGGTTTTTATAAACATTTTATTTTTATTATTAGTTTCTAATAATGAATTATCTATATAATTATTTAATCTATTTTTTTTTTGATAATAATGTAATTTATTCCACGATTTTTTAAAAACATAACTATCTAAATCTAATTTTAAACCATCTTCAGTTTCAGTTTTTTTTTCAGATAATTCTAAAAAATTTATAATTTTTTGTATTTGAGTTAAATACTTTTTATTTTCACAATTTTCTAGCATATTTTTTAATATATATATTTCATTTTGTTCAATAATATTAAACAAATTATTATTATTATGAATATCCATTTGATATATTAAATAAAATAAATAATATTTAAATATATTAATATTCAAATTTTTGATGTATATTTACCACAAGAATTTCTACAAATAGGGCATTTATAAGAAGTTTCTAATAACCAATTATCTATATGTTCTTTTGTAAAAAAATGATTACAAGGTAATATTCTTATTTCATCATCATCTTTAAAATCTTCTAATTTAATCATACATTTTGGATTTTCTTTTTTTAATTTTTCATCAATATCTTTATATTTTTTAATTTGGATTTTTTCTAATTCCTCTTCTTCAAGAACTAATTTAACATCTTCTTGTGTATTAACAGTTGGAACTGTATTAAATGTAAAATAATATTGAATAGGATTAAAATTAATAGATGAAATAATATTTAATATTTCAGGTGTTGTTAAATTATTAAAAGGGTAAATCTCATTATAATTAACCATATATTTTTTTATATTTTCTTGTGACATATTATCATATCTGAATAAAATGAAACAGATTTTTTTAATTAAATTTATATGATTACTATATATTTGTTCATATTGATATTTTAAAGCAGTTATTCTATCATAAATAGAAATATCCATATATTATATAAATATTATAAATATATAAATTGAATTTAAAAATATATAAATATATATGTTATTATATAATATAACAAATGATAAATCCAGTATGTCAATCTTGTGGATGTTTATTAGCTGATAAAGAAATTGATTATGAAGAAGGTTCTAAAAAAATTAATAATTCTAAAATATCTGATAAAGAAAAAGCTAAACAAAAAAAAAAATTATTAGATGATTTAGGTTTAAAAAGATATTGTTGTAGATTAAGAATGATTACATCAATAAATCAAGCGGAATTAATTAAGTAGAAAACCCATTGTCTAAATTACCTACTAATTTAGAATATTTTTTTAAATATCCTTTAGGATTAAATATTTTAATTTTAATATTTTTAATCCTATTATTATATTCTTCTTTTGAAATATTAATATTAATTGAATTATATTTTGTATTAATAATTATTTTATCACCATTTTGTAAAATAGTTGTTATATTTTTTTTATAAGCATCTGGTAAATGAGCTACTAAAATACCTTTTGATCCACCAGAAAATCTACCATCTGTAGCTAATGGTGGAGCTTTATTATTACCAAAATAACCAATTAAAGCACTAGTAGGTCTTAACATTTCTGGACATCCTGTAGATTCACCTTGATATCTGATAATAACAAAATGATGTTTTTTAATTAGATGATTTTTTAAAGAATCAATCATATCTTTTTCAGTATCAAAAACAATAACTTTTCCTATATAAATTTGTTTTTCACTATAAATTTTAGATACACACCCATCAGGTGCTAAATTACCTTTTAATATTCTAATATGACTAGTTTTTTTAAATGGTCTTTTAATTGGATAAATAATATTATTATTAATATTATTTTTTTTATTACAATAATTTTCTTTTAATGTTTTACCAGTTATGGTCATACAATCACCATTGATTATATTTTCTTTAATTAAATAATTGATTATTCCAGACATATGTATATTATGAGAATAAAGATCATTCATTAAAAATTCTCCATGTGGTTTTAAATTTGCTAAAACTGGAATATCTTGATGATCAATAAAATCTTGTAAAGTTAAATCAATATTAGCTGATTTTGCAATTGCTAATAGATGGATAACAGCATTAGTTGATCCTCCCAATATATTTAATAGTTTAATAGCATTAATAAAACTTTCCTTTTCAATAATATCAGAAGGTTTTAAATTTAATTTTAATAAATTAGTCATAGTTGTTCCAGCTTTAAAACATTCATCTTTTTTTAATATACTAGGAATAGTAGAACTATTTGGTAAGCTCATACCCATTATTTCAACTAAACTTGTCATTGTATTAAATGTAAACATTCCACCACAACCACCTCCAGATACATTGCAACAGTTTTTATTAATATTTTCAAAATAATTTTCTGAAATTTTATTATTACATAATTGTCCGTAAGCTTCAAACGAACTAGTAATATCAAGGGTTTTTCCATTAAAATAACCAGGGGAAATAGATCCACCTGAAATAATAAATCCAGGTCTATCAATTTCACACATTGCCATTAATGACGCAGGAACATTTTTATCACAACCAGGAATACAAATTAATCCATCATAATAATGAGCATTTGTAATTAATTCAATTGAATCTTTAATAAGTTCTCTTGATGGTAATGATAATAAAGATCCTTTGGTGTCTTGAGTTTGTCCATCAGATACTCCTACTGTATTAAAAATAAATCCATTCATATATTCTTTTTGTAAACTTTTTTTAACAAATTGAGTTTTCTCTAATAAATGACTATTACAAGGGTTACTTTCATACCACATACTACCAATCCCAATATGAGGTTGAAATATTTGTTGTCTATTTAATTTAAGAGCATATAACATAGCTCTTGCATGACCTCTTTCAGCTGATTCAGTTAATAATTTAGATACACGATTCATGTTTTTATTATTTACATATAAATATATTTATAAATATATTTAATATCAATTTTTTATAATATAAAGATATATATAATATATTTAATATAATGGAAAAAATTATATTAAATAAATCTTGGGATAAACTAATAGATTATCATAAAATTATTAATGATAATTATGAAAAAGAATATGATACAGATATGAGTGATAATGAGCAACTTGATAATAATATGTTAAATTATAGTCTTGATAATGAAAAAATATTAAATGTAATTAATGATATTTTAAATATTACTGATTTAAAAAAAAAGACTAGTTTAGAAATATTAGAACAACAAAAAACAATAGTGGTATATATAAACAAAATTATTATACAAAATAATAATACAGATATGAAGTTTATTATTAAATCTTTAAATTGGTTAAAAGATACATCTGAATACTTATCCCAAAAAATTAAAGTTAAATTAATACATCATAATTTTAAATTAATATCAAAAAATAAAATATTTAGAAGTTCATATAAATTTTGCGGATATAAAAATGCATGTAATTATAATTATAAAAGTAAAAAACAAAAATGTTATTCACATCATTATGTTCATAATATGATTTATGCTGATATTGAATCATTAATTATATATTTAGATCAGTTTCATTCAGAAAATAATTTATTCAATAAAGAAGTAATTAAGTGTATAAATACTATATCTTTTGTAATTAAACATATGTATGAAGAATTAAATAATTTATGTATTTATGCTGATAAAAAATATCATGATAAATATCATGTTTGAATAAATAAATTATTATCAGAATCTATATTATTATCAGAATCTATATTATTATCAGTTTCTGTATTTTTTCCATCTGATAAATAATCTTTTAATTTATATTCACCTACAAGAGTATTATATTTATTTACTTTGTTTATAATAATTTTCGGTAATTTATTATTAAAAAATTCAAATTGTTCTTTTTTATCTGTAATATTATTTTCATATATTTCTTTAATAATTGGATATTTAATTTGAAATAATTCAGGTATATTTGATTCATCTTCATTAATTTCATCTTTAATTTGATCATATACTTTCATATCAGTTTCAAAAATATCATATCTTTCTTTTAATTTATCTTTTTCTTTTTTTTTCTTTTTTAATAATTTAATTTTATTAATTAATTCTTCTTTATTAATTAATTCTTCTTTATTAATTACTTCTTTATTATCAGATTCTTCTTTATCAGATTCTTTATTATCAGATTCTTCTTTATTAGATTCATCTGTTGAAATAACATTAGAACTAATATAATTAGAATAAGTTTCTATAACATTATCTTCTGAAGAATTAAAATGTTCATCTTCAATTTTAATATCAGTATTAACAATATATTTTGACAATTTTAATTGTGTAATATTACTATAAATATTATTATTATTATCAAAATAATTATTAATTGATTTTTTAGCAATATCGTAATTATTATAACATCCAATAACATTATTATTAAAATAAATTAAATAAATATGATTCATTATAATAATTAAATTAAAATATCTTTAAATTAATTATTTTTAAATTTTTTTACACATATATAAAATAATAAATTTTATAAAATATATAATGAAAAATAATAATAAATATATTTTACGAAGTAAAAATGTTAAAAAAAAAATATATATTAAAAATAAATTAAATTTATTTAGTAAAATTATTCCATTTTCTTTAAAAAAAAAGCCATCAATAGTAAATTCATCACCATTCGGTTCTAATATTAGTAATATATCATTATATGATTTATTTTTTAACAAAATATTAAATAATAAAATAAATAAATTAGAAAATATTATTGATAATCCAATTAAAAAATTTAAATTTGATATTAATAAAAAATATACAGAAATTAATACAGAAATTAATACTTTAGAAGATCTAATTAATTTAGGTAAATCATATGATAAAAATTTAGATTATCCAATTGATATGATTAAATTAAATAATTTAGTAAAACCATTAACTGAATTAAATAATGTTATTGGTATGAGTTCAGTTAAAAAAAATATAATTAATCAAATAATTTATAATTTACAAGATTTGGATGCTAATAGAAATATGAGTCACACTGTAATAACAGGACCACCGGGTGTAGGTAAAACTATGTTAGGATTAATTTTAGCAAAAATTTACTATAATATGGGAATTTTAAAAAAACAAAAATCAATTAATCCTATAACAGGTGAAAAAGAAGATTTTAAATTTAATATTATTAAAAGAAGTGATTTAATTGGTGAATATGTCGGTCATACTGCTATTAAAACTCAAAAAGTTATTGATAATTCATCAGGTGGGGTATTATTTATTGATGAAGCATATTCATTAGGAAATTCAGAAAAAAAAGATATATTTTCAAAAGAATGTATTGATACAATAAATCAAAATTTAACTGAAAAAAAAAATGAATTAATTTGTATAATTGCTGGATATAAAGACGAATTAGAAAAATGTTTTTTTAGTTATAATGAAGGATTAAGAAGAAGATTTGTTTTTAAATATGATATTGAAAAATATAATTCAAAAGAATTAATGCTAATTTTTATTAAAAAAATAAATGATATAGAATGGATATGTGATATTGAAAAGAATGATTTAAATAAATTTTTTAGTAAAAATAAAGATTGTTTTAAATATTATGGAGGTGACATTGAATTGTTAATAATTTCTTGTAAAATTAGTCATAGTAGAAGGATTTTTGGAAAACATCCTAAATTAAGAAAAAAACTAATATTAGAAGATATTAAAAATGGTTTTAATTTATTTTTTGAAAATAAAAATAAAAAAAAAACAGAAATAATTAATAGTATGTTTCTTTAGATTTTAAGTTGTATTAAATATATTTATTTAAATATTTATTCATATACTATTATTATATGAATAATTATGAAAATTTACAAGAAGAATATATTAAAATATGTAATGAATATTATGATTTAGTAAATAAAATTAAAAAACTAGAAAAAGAAAAAAAAATTATATTTAATAAAATAATTAAAGAACAGAATATTGAAGATATTAATTTATTAAATAAAAAATTGAAAAACAAATAATTTAAAATTAATTGATTTTAAATTTTACTTATGCCAATTTATATGAATTACAAATCAATAGATGAATTACAAAATAAATTTAATAGAAAATTTGATAATAATTATAAGAGATTATCAAAAAAGCTTAATACTAATAAATTTAATTTTAGTATTAAAAAAATAGGTTTAAAAAAAAGTAAATTAAAATGATTATATGAATAAAAATCCTATTCCTTTATTATTATTAAATGAATTATCATCTTCTAGTGATGATTCAGAAATAAGTTCAGAAGATGAATATATTAATATTAATAAAAAAATTAATAATATAAATGATCTAATTGAATTAGGTAAATTATATAATCCAAAAAATAAATATAATATTGATTTATTAAAAATTTATAATATTTTAAATCCATTAAATAAATTAAAAAATATGATTGGATTAACAAATGTTAAAAAAACAATTGTAAATCAAATTATATATTTTTTAAATGATTTTGATGATAGTAATAATATGATGCATACTGTTATTCAAGGACCTCCAGGTGTAGGTAAAACAATGTTAGGTAAAATTATTGGCGAAATATATTATGGTTTAGGAATTTTAAAAGGTCAAGAATCTAAAAAAAGAGATCGTGATTTTAATAATAAAAATAAATTTATTTTTAACATTATTAAAAGATCTGATTTAATTGGGAAATATTTAGGACATACTGCTATTAAAACACAAAAGGCTATTGATAAATGTTCAGGTGGTGTAATGTTTATAGATGAAGCATATTCATTAGGAAATAAAGAGGGTCGTGATTCTTATTCGAAGGAGTGTATAGACACAATAAATCAGAATTTAACAGAAAACAAGGCAAATTTTTTGTGTATAATAGCTGGATATAAGAATGCACTAGATAAATGTTTTTTTGCTTATAATGAGGGATTAAGAAGAAGATTTACATTTATTTATACAATAGATAATTATACAGCAAAAGAATTAAGAGAAATATTTATTTTAATGATAAATAAAAATAAGTGGGATTATGATAAAATACCAATTAAATTTTTTAAAAAAAATTATAGTTGTTTTAAGAATTCAGCTGGAGATATGGAAACATTATTTTTAAATTGTAAAATTAAACATAGTAGAAGGGTTTTTGGGACTGAATCTATTAAAAAAAAACTAACTATTGAAGATATAAATGAGGGATTTAAAATATTTGTTGATAATAGAAAAGAGGTTAAAGAGGATGATTCTTGGAAATTATTATATATATAAATAAATTATTCACTATCACTATCAACAAATAATTCTTCTTTTACTTTCTTTTTCTTAATTTCTTCTTTTATTTCTTTATTTTTATAAATAAAAGATTTTATATTTTCTTCTTTTGTAATCTTTTTATAATATGCTTTTCTGGTATAACTTTGATTAATAAATGTTTTAATTTTATCAACTATGTCAATAATAAGGGGTATTACTTTATAATTACCTTTTTGTTTTCTTAAAATTCTTCCTGTAGATTGTTCTACTTTTCGTCTAGATGTGGCCAAGATAACTGTATTTAATGAGCTAATATCTAAAGCTTCTGAACTCATAGAATAGGTAGAAAAAATAATATCAGCATGTTCTGCTTCATCTAATAATTTTTGTTTCATACCTCCAACATATTTGCTAGTTGTTCCAATATTAAATTCATCAACATAATTTCTAATAAAATCTAAATGTTCCAATCTAGAACTTAAAACCAGAATTTTTCTTTCTTTAGTTTTTCTAAATTGTTTAACTAAATTAGCAATAAATAGATTTCTTTCTTTAATTTCAATTAGTCTTGATTCCATGGTAGAAACTTGAGCTTCTTTAGTAAATTTATTATATATCATTCTGAAATTTTCATGTTCTATTTCAAATTTATAAATATTAACTAAAATTTCTTGATTAATTTTTGGTTTTTCATAATATATAAGATCGCCAATATACCAATTAATTACTTTCTCTAATTTATCATCACGAAAAGGAGTAGCTGATAATCCTATCATATATTTTGTATTAACTTTTTGAAATAGTTGTGAGAATTTTTCACTTGAAATATGATGGCATTCATCCATAATTAGAAAACCAAAAGAATCAAATATATCTTCTGGATAATCATCTTTTAGGGAAATACTTTGAAGCATACCAATAACAATATCTTTATCTTCAATATCAATTTTAGGTCCTTGTATTTTACCAATTTTAGCATTTGGTAAAAAGAAATTAATTCTTTTTATCCATTGATTTAGTAAAAATGTTTTATGAACAATAACTAATGTTTTGGTTTTTAATAATGATATTAATTTACAAGCAATTACAGTTTTTCCTCTACCAGGAGGTAAACAAATAGTTCCACCTTTTTGATTTTTAATTAATGGTAAAACTTTATTAATAACAGTTTCTTGATAATCTCTCATAGATCCATTAAATTTGACATTAATATTATTACCATTATTTAAATCAATTAAATTTGGAAAACCAAATTTTTCTATTCCATAAAATTTGGGAACACATATTTTTTTTTTATTTTCAAAATAGACTTTAAATGTTTTCGCGAATCTACCTCTCCTACCTCTAATAAATGGTTTTACATTAAGATCTTTATAAATTTGTTGTAATTGTTTTTCAGTTAAATCTTTCTTTTTAATAATATATCCCAAATTACAAAGTATAGTTTTCATATTATTTAATATACTAAAATTTAATTAACTTTAAATAATATTATTTTCAATTTATATATATATATATATATATGAATTTAAAAAAAAGCCAAATCAAATATAAAAAAACTAAAAAATATAAAATAGCTTATGGAACTGAAATTAATAAAGATTGTTCCGGTTATGAATTAGTCCCTGATATTATAAAATCATTTAAAAGAGTTGTTGCATTCGGTGATATTCATGGAGATCTTAAATTAATGATTGATTTATTTGTCATGAGTGATTTAATTGAAATAAAAGATCCACATAAAGAATATAATATAGATAATATAAAATGGATAGGTGGTTCAACAATTGTTATTCAAGTTGGTGATCAGATTGATAGTTGTCGTCCTAGAAATGAGGGAGATTGTAAATTAGAAAATTATATGGAATATGATGAACCAAATGATATTAAAATATTAAATTTATTTAATGATATTCATAAATTAGCATTAAAAAGAGGTGGTATGGTAATTTCATTATTAGGAAATCATGAAATAATGAATGTTGTTGGACATTTTAATTATGTTTCAAGAAATAATGTATTAGATTTAAAAGATGAATTAATTGAAGAGAGAGAATTTGAAGGTGAAACAGATTATGAAATATCATTAAAAAAAAGACGTCATTTATTTAAAAGAGGTAATAAATATGCTAAATTATTAGGTTGTTCAAGAAAATCTATTGTAAGAGTTGGACCTTATTTGTTTTTACATGCTTCTATTGTAAAAGAATTAGCAAAAAAATATAAAAGTGATATTGGTATTATAACTATAAATAGATTAATCAGACGATGGTTATTAGATATGAATATTGAAAATGATGCTTATAAAAAACTTTTATTATCTAGTATTTCTCCATTTATTCCGAGAAATTTAGGAATGTTAGAAAAAAAATTAAAAAGAAATTCAAAAAGTTGTAAAAAAGAATTAGATTATATATTTCAGGTGTATAAAATTAAAGGTATAATTATTGGACATACTCCACAACTTAATGGAATATCTTTAACTTGTTTAAATAAAAAAAAAGGTGAATTTATTGCAAGAATTGATACAGCTGGATCATATGCTTTTGAATTGGATGATAAAAAAATAAATGCTTTAGAAATTTTAAATAATAATAATACTTATCATGTAAATATTATTAGTAATAAAGATAAAGTTAAAGTGTTTTAATTTATTCATTCATTTTTATACATTTTTAATGTTTTTTCCATAGCGTCATCATATGAAATTCCTGCTCCTTTATAATCTTCTGTTCCAATAGCTTTTTTCATTAATTTTTTTATTCTGGCTCCCATTTCTTTACTGACATGTTTTATATTTTCTTTTTTATTAATTAATTTAACTAATTCTGCTCTTATTTTCATCCATTTTTGAGCAGTTCTTCTTAATTTTTTTTTACTTTTAGACTTTTTACTCTTCTTTCTAGATTTCCTCTTTTTACCTCCAGTTAATTTTCTAGATTTCTTTCT
>ERZ807291.8126-NODE-8126-length-11832-cov-4.433217_pt1 | contig 11832 bp, 11 predicted proteins | sample MGYA00521257_ERZ807291 | MGnify/ENA primary metagenome ERZ807291 (study PRJEB31413, sample SAMN03169783) | marine metagenome | biome: Marine; feature: Water; material: Subsurface seawater | place: North Sea | collected 2011-04-28 | depth 1 m m ...
TAGACAATTGAATGTAAGACAAAACGTTCGTGAAGATCAGTTTTTTGTACCAAATATTGAAAGTTTATGTGAGATTAAATTAAAATTTGCTATAGTAGCTTCACCTGCGCCATTTCATGCTGATCACACTATTCCACTAATATTAAGTGGTACACCAGTTCTTGTTGAAAAGCCTGCTGCTACAAAAGTTTCTGACATATCAAGAATGATACAAGCTAGTAAAAGTTCGAATACTCCGGTAGCTGTTGGTTATTGTTTGAGATATTTAGAATCATTAAATTATATGAAATCATTATTACAAAGTGGTATTTGTGGAAATATTTACAATGTATCAATTGAGGTTGGCCAATATTTACCTTCTTGGCGCCCAAATGTAGATTACAGGCATACGGTTTCAGCTCAAAAAATACTAGGAGGTGGTGCTTTAAATGAATTGAGCCATGAAATAGATTATGCACAATATCTATTTGGTGAACTAAAGATCATTAATAGTAATTTACGATCCTCAAAAGATTTATTTTTAGATGTCGAGGATTTAGTTGATATCGTTGCGACAAATGATGATGGAATTCTTTGTAATATCCACCTTGATTTTTTACAAAAAAAAGCAACAAGATTTTGTAAGGTAATTGGGACTAATTGTACAATATATTGGGATTTAATTGAGAATAAAATTTTTAAATTAGATCCTAATGGAAAATGTTTACTTTTTTCATCTGTTAAAGATGGCGATCCTAATCAAAAATATGTCAATATGATTTTAGATTTTTTTAATTTAATAAATAATAAGAACAATAATTGTATTAGCTTACAAGATTCCTATAGAGTATTAAAATTTATAACGGATGCTAAAAAATTATCTGGTGAGGCTAAATATTAATTTATGGTTTGTTTTGCATTTATTTTTGCTAGAGGTGGTTCAAAGGGCTTGCCTGGAAAAAATATTAAAAATTTAAATGGTAAACCTCTAATTCAATATACAATTGAACAAGCATTATCATCGACAAAGATTGATAAAATATTTGTCTCAACTGATGACCAAGAAATAGCTTCTATTTCAAGAGGTTTAGGAGTTTATGTGATCAAAAGACCACCAGAGCTTGCAAGTGATACAAGTCCTGAGTGGCTCTCTTGGCAACATGCAATCCATTGGGTTTCAAATAAATTTGGTTCTTTTGATTACTTTTTATCTTTGCCAGCTACTAGTCCATTAAGAAACGTAGAAGATATTCACGCTGCAATTTCTAAATTAAAAGCAACGAAATCTGATATATGTTTGGGTATAACACCATCAAATCACAGCCCATATTTTAATATGGTCAAAATTAATAATGAAGGCTTCTTAAAATTAGTAGCCAAACCAGATAATGATATCAACCGCAGGCAAGATGCACCAACAATTTATAATATAACTACAGCAATATACGCGACCACGCCTAAATTTGTGTGTAATTCAGGTAGTATTTTTTCTGGCAATGTGTGTAGTATTGAAATACCGACTGAAAGAGCTGTTGATATTGATAATATATATGACTTTTTACTTGCAGAGGCAATTTTGTTAAGGGGTTTAAGTTGAAAGATCTTTCTGAAAAAAAAATTTTATTAATTGGTGCTAATGGTCTAATTGGTGAAAAAGTTTGTGATGCACTTTTAAACTTAAAATGTAATTTGACCCTAATTGATATATTGGATGCAAAATTATTAAATAAGAAAATAAAAGGATTAAATTATTACCAAATTGATATTAATAATTCTAGTCAATTGGAACATTTTATATCATCAACTGGTCCGTATAATGGTGTTGTTAATCTGAGTTACCCTAGAAATAATAACTACGGGAAAGAAGCATTAGATGTGACCCTTAAGGATTTTAATGAAAATGTATCATTAATGCTAGGAAGTAATTTTATTTTGCTCAAAACTTTAGCGTTAAATTATAATAAGTATAAAAATCCAATTTCGATTATAAATGTTGCCTCAGTTTATGGAGTTGTGGCCCCTAAATTTGAAATTTATAACAACTTAAGTATCACAATGCCAATCGAATACGCTGCTTCAAAGTCAGCAATCATTCATTTAACTAAATATTTTGCAAAGTACATTGCTTCACCTAATTTTAGAGTAAACTGTCTTTCTCCAGGGGGTATTGAAGATAGTCATGAAAAAACTTTTACCAATAATTATGGTAGACATACTATCTCTGGTAAAATGTTGTCTGCTGAAGACTTAGTGGGATCAGTACTTTTTTTATTATCAAATCTATCTAGATCAATCAATGGGCATAATCTGGTTATTGATGATGGTTTTTGTCTTTAAAAAATAATTGGTTATAGAAAAATGATAAAAAATAAAATATTAAATAATTCTGGATTGAAATATTATAAAATTTTACGATTTTATGGTGGTAGAAAAATACCCTTTGTACTCTTATTAAGCGCAGTAGCAAGTTTAGCTGAAGGAATTGGTTTTATAGTTGTAATAGCTGTTCTTAATCACTTACTGGGTTTTGGCATTCAGAGTGATGGAATGGATTTGTCGAATATAGCTAAACTTATGATTTTTTTAACTACTAAATTGTCAATAGAGGGAATTATCATATTGGCTGTTTTTGTTTTTTTTTTTAAAGCTTCTATAGTTTATCTTTTACAATCAACACTTGCGAATTTACGAGGTGATTTGTTGATGTCGCTAAGATCTTCATCTATTAATGCTCTAGTTAAAATGAAGTATGATCATTTTCTAGACTTAGGATCAGGACATTTAAGCAATCTGTTTGGTGAACAAATTTCACGAAGTCTTCATGCTTTTAAAAGCCTTGCCTCAGCATTTATCTGCTTAACTGCAAGTGTTGCATTTCTTTCGTCATCATTGTTTGTTTCGCCAATATTTGGTTTAGCCGCAATATTCTGTGGGGCAATTATATGGGTTTCTTTTTCAAAGCTTACGAAAAACATTAAGAATAGCAGTATAAACCTGGCACAAAAAAATACTGACCTAGCATCAAATGTTATCCAATTAGTTCGAACATTTAAATATCTAAAAAGCACTTTGCAATTAAACTCTGTAGGATCATCAATTAAAAGTACGGCCATGAACTTGACAAAATCACAAAAAAAGATTGGAAATCAACAAGCAATCTTTATAAGCTTAAGGGAACCTATACTTATTAGTTTTGTTTTTATTGTAGTATATATACTCGTAAAAATTTTATCAGCTTCGCCAGAAATTATATTAGTTTCAGCAATCTTATTTTATAAAGGTTTAGGGCAACTCATGGCTTTCCAAACAGCATGGATGGTTAGCATGGAAACTGCAGGTAGTCTTGAATTTTCTGAGTCTTCTATTAAAGAAATGGAAAAATACTCTGATATTTCTGATGAAAATAATTTTAGTTTGTTTAATACTTTTGGGTATGATTTGAGTGGTGTGTCATTCAAAACGCCTAACAATCAAATTCAGATTCTTGATAATATCAATATGAAAATCAAAGCTGGAACTAGTTTAGCAATTATTGGACCTTCTGGATCAGGAAAGTCTACCTTGTTAGATATTCTTATGGGTATTAGATTCCCATCATCAGGAACAATAGATATTCTGAATGTTAATAATAAAAAAATTAGTACAAACTATATTTTAGGTAATGTTGGATATTTACCACAAGAGCCAATAATATTTAATGATACTGTTTTTAATAATTTAAATATGAGTTTAGGGTTAACAACTGAGGCAAAAGAAAATAAAAATTTTGAAAGTATTAAGAAGATTTGTTCAGAGCTGGGTGTAATTGAGCAGATAAAAAAACTTCCACAGGGGTTTGATACGATACTGAAAGAGACTGGTAGTAACCTTTCAGGTGGGCAAAAACAACGTCTGGCTTTTGTGCGAGAGTTAGCAAGAGAATCTTCAACTGTATTAATTTTGGACGAACCAACAAGTGCATTGGACTCATTGTCTGAAGAATTCATGATAAAATATTTAAAAAGTTTAAAAGGATATAAAACTGTAATTATGGTATCCCATAAAATTGAGTCTCTAGATTGGGTTGATGAGATTGTAATGCTTGAGGCGGGTGAAATAAAATTCCAAGGGAAGTATGATAATTTATACAGATCTTAATTAAACAAAAATAAAGGATTATATTAATGCTGTCAGATATTCAAAATCTTGTCGAAAATGATCTTAGTGTTTATCCGGAAAGCACTTATAAAGCTTTTATAATTGGTGAGCAGCCATCTAATGGTGCAAGGAGCCCATTATTGTGGAACAAGGCCTTCAAAGCGTTTGATATTGATGCAACTATGGTACCTTTAGATGTTAAACAAAATAATCTTTCTAAGCTCTTTGATAAACTTGAGATAGATAGTACAAATATAGGTGGATGCATAGCAGCACCTTATAAAGAAAAAATTGCAAAAATTTTAGGGAAGAATAATTTAATCGAAGAAGCCTCAAATATTGGAGCAATTAATAATTTTTTCAAAAAGGACCTAAAAAGTAATAAATTTTTTGCAACTAATACTGATGGAGAGGCCGCATTAAATCAAATTAAAGAATTGCTAACCTTTAATAACACGAAAATCACAGACTTAAAAGAAGTTGTTATCTTAGGAACTGGTGGCACGAGTAAGGCTGTTGCGGCATATTTATCTAAGCAACTTTCCATAAATTGTAAGATAAAATTATTTTATCATAATAAACACACAATTGGATATTTCTATCCAGAACGTAAAATTACTGCCTACAAGTGGGCTTTGAAAGAAAAGTATTTAATTACTGCGGATCTTATAATTAATTGCACCTCAGTTGGTACGGGCAATCTTATTGATATTTGTCCATTTAATCTAGATGAATTAATACAACAACATGCTAGTAAAAAACTCTCAATCTATGATGTTAATTATCTACCTAGCCCTCCCAAGTTAATTGAGGTGGCCAAATTGAAATCAATAAATGCTATTGATGGAAAAGGAATGAATTTAATACAAGCAGTACTTGCATTTAAAAACTCTACATCTAATTTGTTAAATGATTTATCAATTTCTAATATAAAAAAGGCAATGTTGTCAGAAAATTAAATTTTTATTAGTTTAGTAGCCTTGGGAAATGAGAAAAATTTATATTTCTAATATTTTTGAAAATAAATAAAATGAAACATAGTGATATTATATTTGTTATTAATCATCCATATCAAGCAATTATGGCTGCAAATCAGGATAAATACCTCACAATGCTTGGTAAAAAAGTAGGATATATTGTGCTACACAATGGATTTAATTTTAAAGAAATATATAAAATACTCAATGAAACAAATTCTGAAATCATATTTGATAATAAAATTTATTCAGGAAAAAGCGCAGTTTTAAGAATTATATATTATATTATTTTTGCAATTAAGGTGAAAATAAAAACATCTAGAATTTATGCAAAAAATATAATTTTTTTTACTGAATTAGAGTTATGTAATCATATTGTAATTAGAATATTAAAAGCTAAAAATAATTCAGTTTTTATTTTGGAAGATGGCGGACTGGCGAGTTATGTTATATTAGGTTCTAAAATTAATTATGATGATCTAACTAATAAAGAGCGTTTCAAGAGTTTAATTATAAGATCATTACCCTTTATGAGAAAGTCTAGGCCATTCAAACTCAATAAACAACTATTTCATTTGATGAAAGATAGTGAAATTAATAGTTTTTTTTGTTTTAACGAGGTAAAAAATATGAGGAATTTTCCAGTTAATCCAATCCAGAAAAAATTAGAGCCGTTCATAATGTCGGAGAAGCCATACGCTTTGTTCTTAAGCGAACCTCTTTTTGAAGAATATTGTGATTTAAATAGTTATGTAAATAAAGTGATTAAGTGCTTAAAAATACTTTGTAGTTTAAATTCAAATGTTTGGATAAAGTTCCATCCTCGTGAAACTGAAATATTTCAGAGATTAATAGTAAAACAAATAAAATTAGATAATGTTAACTGTAAAGTCTGTGCTGATAATAGACCTGCAGAAATTCTTCTACACGAGAAAGCTCCACAAATATTAGCTTCATTTGCAGCTGCACCACTTTTATATGCTCAGAATTCTGAGATAAGAGTATTGTATTTCTTTTCAATTTTTGATGATTTGATGGAAATAGTAGCATTTAAATTAATGAAAAAAATATTAAACGAAATAGGGTATGAATTCTTTTTTTTAAATAAAGATCAGTCACCATCTAGTTTTGGATTTAAAAATAAGGCCACAAAGTTATTATCTATAGAAAATTTTTTAAATGAATAATACTAAAGACTCACATAATATCACAGTTGTTACCGTTACTTTAAATGCTGGGCAACATCTTGAAAGATTAGCAAAAAGCTTGAATGAACAAACTTTCAAGAATTTTGTTTGGCTAGTAAAAGATGGTGGCTCTACTGATAATACGAAAAAAATTTTAGAAAAATATACTTCTTTAATAGATATAAATCTAATTGAGAAAAATGATGACGGTATTTATTCTGCGTTAAATCAGGCTATTTCATACGTCAACACGAAGCATTACATAGTTGCAGGTGCTGACGATTTTTTTTATCCAACATCTTTGCAAAATTTTTCGGAAAAATCAATAAATGCAGACATCGTTTGTGCTCCAATAAGAATGTCTGGGAGGATTTTGGAAAGATCTGAAGATTTACAATGGCGTATGGGAATTGCTGCTACCATGAGCTCTCATTCAATAGGCTGTTTAATAAAGAAAAGCTTACATGAGAAATTTGGATTATATGATACGCGGTATAATATGTTGGCTGACCAAAATTTTTTGTTACAAGTCTACCGATCTAATTCTATAATAGAATATGTTGAGCAACCATCTGGGGAATACAGCCTTGGCGGTTATAGCTCTTCTAACAAAAAGATTTATGCTGTAGAATTTTTTAGAATGAGTATAGCTAATAACGAACCTATTCTACAGCAAATATTACTGCTTTTTTATAGATTTATAAAACTTTATATTTAAGATTGGAGCACGTTTGTTAGTATCGAAAAGTAAATTTTATTGGTACCCTATCATCCTAATATATTGTTGTATTGTTACGTTGTATCTGGGTACTGCCTATTCGGGTGGCGATAAATTAGTTTATAATTATTTGTATGAACACTTATCAGATATATCATCATTACCAATTGGGTATTTGAAAACTTTTCAAGCTGCTGGGGCCTCTGAGCCATTATTTTTCCTATTATATTTTATATCTTCAAAATTTATTCCAAAAATTATTTTTGATTTTATATTAAATCTTGCACTTATTTTTGTACTTTTCGAATTAAATAATCAATATTCAAGGTATAAAAATATCTCTATGATTGCTTTATTAACAAATTTTTATACATTTGTACTATTGCTTCCAGGTGAAAAGCTTAAAATTGCATTTTTAACATTTTTATTATTGATTGTGTTAGGCAGACATAAAATTTTTACTTCTTTAGTGGTTTCATCATTTTTTCATTTCCAGTTTTTCATAAATGCACTGTTTTCAATCAAAAAAGATTTGTTTAAATTAAACTTTATAAGTGTTTTATTATTCAGTATTGTATTAATTGGGTTATTACTCTTAGGCACTAAGATCTTAGATAAAATTCTTTTTTATATGTTCAGAAATGATAATATAATTATAGATATACTTAAAATAGGATTTTGGGGGTTTTTAGCTTTAATTATTTCCAAAAGATCTGATAAAAATTTATTATATACAGCTACAATTGTTTTAATATTAGTCAGTATAGCTTTGGGGTCAGATCGATTAGTAATAGTAATTTATTCAATTTATTTTTTTATTGCAATTAAATCAACTAGTAAGATTTCTATATCGATTTTTGCTTTGGCTGCAGTGTATTATGCAATGAAGTCTGTTTTTTTTATATTGGCTATTTTAAGAACTGGTGATGGATTTAATTATTAGGAACACATAATGCTTTTGAGATTTATAACTAAGCTTTTTATTTTGCTAAACTTTTTTAAAGTTTATGATCTGCTTATGCGTTCAATTGTAATTGCAAAGTTAAACAATATAAAAACAATTCAGGGCACTTCCCTGAACATAATTTTTCAGGGAGGTTATAGAATCGATATAGTTGGTGATCTTAAAAAATTTAAGATTGACAAAACATCACATCTGAAATCTTCATGCTTCATTGAATGTACTGGTGGAGTATCCATAGGAAAATATTTTCATTGTGGTCGAGGATTAACTATTTTTTCTACTAATCATAATTTTCGCAATGCTCAAAAAATACCATACGATGATGTAATATTAAGGCAGGAAGTTAAAATACATGACTTTGTGTGGATTGGGGCTAATGTTACTATTGTGCCTGGCGTAACAATCGGTGAGGGTGCAGTAATTGGGGCGGGAACTGTAGTCAACAAAGATGTTGAGCCTTTTAGTGTTTTGGTATCTTCTCCAAATAGGATAATAAGTGTACGCGATAAAGAAGAATACTTTAGATTGAAAAAGCAAAATAAATTTCAACTTTAATTTTACAGAATAATATGGATTATAAGTTTTGATAATACATCTCACAAATGTTACGGGTATGGGCGCTTCAAATGTTGTGGAAAACTTACTTCCAGAAATGGAGAAAATTCTATTAAATAAAATAGAAATATTATTACCAGAATATGGAAACTTATCTTATTATGAAAGTTGTCTGCACCGCAATAAAACCCGAATTTATAAAAGGTACTTACCTAGTCCAATATCGCGATTATTCGAAACATTAGCTAGCAATTTTTTGTTTTCAGTCAAAGATAGCATTCTCGTTCTTGGCGATATTCCTTTGCGTATCAAATCAAAGCAAGTTCTTTTTTTGCAAAATAGTTTATTGTTAAATAATACCCATGCAAAAACAATATCTCAGAAATTAAATTTTTTTATTCAAAGATTAATTTTTAAATTTAATTTACCTTATGTAGATTGCATTATTATACAAACAGAATTTATGAAGGATAAATTTACAAGAATGTTTCCCAACTATGCTGGTAAAGTTGAGGTAATTCCCCAATCTTTGCCAAAATGGGTAAAAGAATTTTCTTTAAAACGCTCAGGTAGAAAAAATTTGAAATTTCAAAAATTAAGACTCTTTTACCCAGCAAGTTTATACGCTCATAAAAATCATGATTTAATATTCAAATTAGAAGCACAAAAAATAACTAGTATTCAGAAATTAGTTCTTACGATTCCATCTGATTCTAACGGATTTAGCCTTATTGATTGGGTTGATTGTGTAGGTGTATTAGATCATCAAGAGATGATTGAAGAATATAAAATTACTGACGGTTTATTTTTTTTATCGTTGGAAGAAAGTTTTGGTTTGCCTTTATTAGAGGCTATGCATCTCAATGTTCCAATAATATGTCCCGATCTACCTTATTCAAGAAATATATGCGGTGATCAAGCGATATATTTTAAATCTAATTGTATGCATAGTTTAAATAAATCAATTGAACTATTGCAATATAAATTAGATAATGGTTGGTGGCCGGATTGGACGGATCGAGTAGATTCATTTCCGTCTTCATGGGGGGATGTTGCATTGAAATTTACGAATACTTTAAAATGATTGAAAATTTTGAATAAAAATATGTAAGATAAAGTTATAATAAAAGAAGTGTAGTGTGTTAAAAATATCAATAGTAACAGTGTGTTATAATAGTGAAACTACAATTGAAGCATGTATTCAATCTGTTATAACTCAAGACTATGCAAACATTGAACATATTATTGTCGATGGAAATTCTACTGATAATACAATGAAATTAATTTTAAGGTATAAAGAAAAAATAACTAATATTATTTGTGAGCCAGATAATGGGATTTATGATGCCATGAATAAAGGATTTTATGCATCAACTGGAGATATTGTTGCGTTTTTAAATTCAGATGATACGTATTATCATTCTAAAGTGTTATCATTGGTGGCGGGAAATTTTCGTAAAGATATAGATTTTGTGTATGGAAATATTAAATTTTTTAATAGTGATGGTGAAATAGTGCGTTCTTGGAGGGCTGGTTATTCATGTGAACGATCAGTGAAGTCAAGGCAAATACCACATCCTGCATTTTTTATTAGAAGAAAAACTCTAGGTTTATTAGGATGCCCTTTTGATCCTCAATTAAAGATTTCAGCAGATTTAAAACAACAGTTAATTTTAATAGATAAATTACAAATCAGAGGATGTTATTTAGATCATTTTCTTGTGAGAATGAAATTAGGTGGTGAATCAACCAAATCACTTAACGCAAGAATATTTGGCTGGAAAGAAAGCATAACTGCCTACAATGATATATTTGGATCAGGCGGATACTTATTTCTTGTTCGGAAAATTTTTTTTAAATTAGGTGGTAAACGTATAAAATTATATAATAAAAGTAAAAAATAATTAATCTTAAACCTTTCGTTGCCATTTAACTTTAATAATATTATATGATCTCAAAATAATACTATAAAAACAAAGATAATAAATTATTTGATAGAGAATTTTAATAATTCATTATAATTATTATTGATAAGAATTTAATTCCAATAAGGAAATAATATGATATCTAAGTCAAGAAATACATTATGTATTATACCTGCTCGCGGTGGATCAAAGGGGCTAAAAAAGAAGAATTTACAATTACTTGGTGGCAAACCTTTGGTATATTGGCCAATAAAGGCAGTTCTAGAAGCAAAGAAAAGATTACCAAATCAAGAAATAAAAATTATTGTTTCAACAGATGATAAAGATATTGCTAAAGTAGCGTTAGATGCTGGAGCAGATGTACCATTTTTGAGACCAGAAAGTGAAGCTGAAGATTTTACAACGACTGAGCAAACATTAAAATATAGCCTTGAACAGGCTGAAAAATATTACCAGGTTTCATTTGATTTAGGTTTATTTCTGACCCCAACTGATGTTTTTCGTAAATGGCAATGGATCAAAACATCTATTGATAAGATGCTTGCAGACCCAAATTTGGAAAGTTGTTTTGTTGTTTCTCCAACAACAAAAAATTTCTGGAAAAATGAAGAAAATATGAAATCAAGATTACTTTTAAGTATGGAAACGTACTCTAGCAGACAAATTAAAGAGCCAATATTCAGAGAGGATACTGGACTGACATGTGTATCAAAAGCTTCATTATGGCGGGAAAGATTAAGGATAGGCAATAATGTTGAGTTTATTGAAAATGACTTGGAAGAAATATATTGTGATGTGCATTCTCAGTTTGATTTACATATTGCTAATAAAACCTTAGAATTTTGTAAAAAATTTAAACCTGATATGATTGAGCTTTTTAATGACTAAAAAAATATCAGTTATTATCCGAACATTTAATGAAGAAGAGTGGCTTCATCATTGTTTAGAAGCGATAAAATTACAAGATTCCTATTCTAAAGATAGAATTGATATAATAATTGTAGATTCTGGCAGTAGTGACAACACTCTAGAAATAGCGCAATCACAAGAAGCTGAAATAATCCACATATCTGATTACAAGCCGGGAAAGGCACTTAATATAGGTATAGAGAATGCAATTGGTGAAATTATAGTTATAATTTCTGCTCATTGTATTCCCAAAAATAACAATTGGTTATCTAGTATTATTAAACCTCTTGATCAGGATGATATTGTGGGTGTTTACGGTAGACAGCTACCTTTATCATCTACATCAAGTGAAGACGCGCGAGATCTTTATATCACCTTTGGGCCAGAAAAAATTCACCAGAAAAAAAATCCATTTTTTCATAATGCAAACAGCGCTTTTAGAAAAACAAGCTGGGAGGAGATAAAATTTGATGATGAAGTG
>ERZ807291.8132-NODE-8132-length-11826-cov-5.037040_pt1 | contig 11826 bp, 21 predicted proteins | sample MGYA00521257_ERZ807291 | MGnify/ENA primary metagenome ERZ807291 (study PRJEB31413, sample SAMN03169783) | marine metagenome | biome: Marine; feature: Water; material: Subsurface seawater | place: North Sea | collected 2011-04-28 | depth 1 m m ...
AAGAATAAAAAAAGAAAGAAAAAAAGCAAAAAACGTGTGAAGAGAATGGGTGAAGACGGTACTATTGCTTACACAAAAGGACCTGTGCAATCCAGACCACCAATTGAGCGTGTGTTTGGATTCCAAGAAAATATGAAACCAGAAACACAGCAAGACATGTTGCCGAATGACCCTTTGAAACAAATCAAACCCAAACAATTGACTCAACGTGAATTGGACATGATTGTTAATCAGTCAGTTGGGTTGCTCAACTCGGTTCCACCTAAAGATTTTAATAGAGTTGTTAATAGACTCATGCAGCAATTAAATAAGGCTAAACAACAAATAAGAAAAAATATAAAATGAAAAATATACCTACATTTAAGCAATATCATGAGCAACACTCAAAACAACACACATATCACGATGTAGGTGATCCAGAAGTGATCGAAGAAATATTACCAGCATTGGGTATGGCTGCCGCTGCAGCTGGTAAAGGAGCTCTGATGGCCGGTAAGGCTGGATTAGCGGGAGCTAAGGCAGCAGGGCAGTTAGCTGCCAAAGGATTAGCTAAAGGTGCACAAGTAGCCGGTCAAGTTGCGCAGAAAGGTGCACAAGTAGCCGGTCAAGTTGCGCAGAAAGGTGCACAAGCAGCACAGACGGCTGTACAAAAAGGTGCACAAGCAGTTGGGCAAGTTGCTCAGAAAGGTGCGCAAGCAGCACAAACAGCTGTACAAAAGGTTGGTTCTGTTGCAAATCAAGCCGGTCAGACAATTAACAATGTTGCTAATGCTGCTAGTGATGTTGCTAATGCTGTTACAAATTCACCTAACGGTGGTGGAAATCAACCGGCTCCTGGGGTTGAACAACCAGCAATACCGGTGCTGCAACCACAAGATATCGATGCACTAGCGGTTGATCCGCAAGCAGATGTGACGCAACTCGTGGCCAGCGGTCAGCTCACACCGGATGATGGTAAGAAAGTTCTTGATAAAAAAATCAAAGATGCAACGGATATTAAAAATAGTCTTTAATGAACAGAAACAAAGAAAAAGGTAAAGCGTTTGAACGCGCAGTTGCTAATCATTTAACAGATGTATTCAATCTCAGCTTCACACGGACTCCTAACTCCGGGGCATATGTTGGTGGTTTGAACGCATTCAGAATGAAAAGTCTTAGTGATTCACAGATATTATTAACAGAAGGTGATATAATAGTACCTGATGAATTGCATCAGTTGAAGATTGAATGTAAAAGTTACAAATCACTGTCATTTCATCAACTGTTTACAAAGTGCAAGCAATTGGACACATGGATTGATCAAGCGGCTAGTGATGAAAAAATTTGGTTTCTCATTTTTAAAATCAATAGATGTGGTTCATTTATATGTTTCAGTAATGAATATTACCCAAATTTTGATACAGCTAGAAACATTTTACATTATGAAGACAAAGTGATAATATCTTATGATGAGTTTTTTGAGTCAAACAAGGACATCATATTAGACATGTGCAAGTGATAAATTTGTTGTGTTAATATTAAAATGATGTTATCATCATGTAATGAAATGTGTTGTTGATAACGGAAGAATCACACTTGTGGATGGTCTTTCCATAATAGAACAATGTCAGTATGATATAATTTCAGACCTCGAGATGTATGAAATGCTCGACAAGCAACGACATATAAATATCAACAAAACAGAAACACAACGTGTTTTTTATTTTTATATACTCAAAAATATCTGCGACATAGTCATGAGTTCAAATTCATCGACAAGATGTGTGGTTGTGTTCAACAGTGATTGTGTTGAAGACTATTCATTTGATATTATAAAATTATATAATGTTGATACTGATAAGTTTTGTTCATTTGTTAATCGATTGTTCAAGCGGATGAACAACATATTACCAACTCAGTTTTACACACAACACAATCAAATGTGCTTCAAACAGCTAGAAGACACACATAGCAATGGAGAGTTTATAGAGTTGATTAATGATATATTGTCACAACATGACAAAAAAACACGCAAAAATTTCACATTTGAGAATGCAAAAAAATTCATCGATAAATATGGTCTCACATATTTGAACAATGAATATTTTAGCCAGGTGAAAATTAAATCTCTCATGTATAAATAAATACTATTATGAGTAGTAGGTTTGACCGTGTAATTAAAGAGAGTGCTAAAATTTTTGAAGTTCAGCTAGATGAACAAGAGGCTGTTGCAGATGAAACAACAGTCGATGCTACCCCAGCAGAACAACCGGTAGAGGCACCGGTGGAGCAACCAGCTGAACCAACCGGTGATCCAGACACAGAAGCATTATCTGTGAATCTTGTGGAGCTAGCCAGGAAAGCGTTGTTTGTATCACCAACCAGCATTGATCAAGTAGCAATTGGAAAATTATCACAAATAACAACACTAGATAATGCAGAAGAGATCAGTACATTACTACATGATATTGTGAATATTGAGAGTGATGTTGAAGCGGAACCAGTGATTGACTACAATAAATCAGTATGAAAAAACTAACTAACACGTTTGCTCAATATCATAATGACCCAGTTGTATTATTAGAGGGTGGGTTATATGGTCACATGAGCCATGTATATGAAGACATGAGTCTTTCATTTTATGATCTGAAAGACATGATTAGTAGATTGTTACAAGGTCATATCAAATCAGTCAAAGAGAAAGTGGATGGTCAAGCACTAGCCGTGTCTATCAATGATGAAGGACAGGTGATCTTTGCACGAAACAAAGGACACATCAAAAATTTTGGGCAGAATGCACTTGATTGGAAAGGTGTATGTGAAACCTTTGATGATAGAGGTGACCTGACTGATGCATTTTGTTATGCCTCAAAAGATATTTCAGACGCGTTGAGTAAGCTGCCAAAAAAATCTCAAGATTTGAGATTTGGAGACTACGACGCTCGTGTACCAACATCGGATGGTAAAAGTATGGAAACAACACGTGTCAAGAGATGGTTAAATTTTGAGATAATATGGCCTGAAACAACTAATGTTGTACCGTATAATCACAGATTAATAATTCTTCATAATTATGATTCTTTTGATATTGATGGTGTCAAGAGAGATTCTGATTTCAATGAATTTGCTGAAAAAATTCGGAACGAACTTGAAGAATTGAATGGAGATATTCAAAAGAAATTTAAAATATCCACCATGTCCATGTTATCATTACCACCAATTAGAAACTTTGAACAACAACGTGATGAATTTCTATCACGCATAACAGCAATACTATCAGAGACTGGAATGAATGATTCTAATAAACTTGGTGAATATTATGCGCGGCGAGTGAGAGACATAATAGAACAAGCCGCAAACAACAACGGGTTTGATTTGAATGATGATATTGTGAATGTGTTGGTCAACAGATGGTTGTACGGACAAAAGAAACCTAACATCAGAGATGTCATGAACATGATCAAAACCAGTGCTCAACAATATGATGGAGTGGATCAGTTTCAGCAATGGGTGAAAACATCTGACACGAGAGACATGTTGAACAAAATGTTAGCGGATGTGAAGAAACCTATTAAAGATATGGTGACTGATTTAGGTATTGCTGTGATGAACAACATGAAAGATTTTCTCACTCTAGATCCAACAGGAGCAAGTGTTGATATGAAAAATGCCATTGAAAAGGTGTTACAACAAGTTGAAGCGACTGATGATCTCGAAGTGACTAAAAAAATTGATAGTTATCTAGCTTCTGTTCATCGCGCTGGTGGTCTTGATAAAATTGTGCCTTCTGAAGGTCTCACTTTTACATACAAGCCTGAACACAGCGAAACGCACTCAGTTTACAAATTAACTGGTGCGTTCGCAGATATCAACCAAATTATTGGTTTCTTTAAATACGCAAGAACCTAATCTTCAGCTTTTCTCTGTGCGATGATTTCCTTGCGGCGTTCTCCACATAATTTTTTGATCTCTAGCAAAGCTTTACGTGCCCGTGTACCAGCCGCTTTGTTGCCTTTATCTGCAAACTTTTGGTTTTCCTCAATATAAGCGTTAAAATTTTCAATAATTTGTTCGTGTGTCTCGGTTTCCATAAAATTATTTATTTCTTTTTAACTGTTTTGCTGCCACGAGCTGACCTCTTAGCCACAGTTGTTGTTGATGCTGCAATTAGTTTATCCAGTTTGTCAGATAATTGTTGTATTTTATCTTCAATTGATGTTTTATCGTCAATCTTTTCATCTCGATCCTTGATAATATCAGTGAGTTTCTTGATCTCCGCATCACGTTGAGCCACATGAGATTGTTTTTCATTTAATGACACACGTGTTTTACCTATCAAAATATCTTTCTCTTGTAATTGTGTGTCTTTGGTTTTTATTTGCGTTTTCAACTCATCAATTTGCTTGAACAAACCGTTAACTTTTTCTACTTCTTGAGGTGTTAATGACATGAGAGTATTTAATGGTTAAATATGTTAAAGCAACAACTAATACAACACATAAACCAAAATTTAGTTTGTGTGATACATGCTCACACATGCCAGTTGAACATTTAATATACTCGGGATTTATTTTATCTAATATTGTTTTCATTTTTTAAGGTCTCTTACAAAATCATAAAATTCTTGTCTTGTGTTGATGTCGTTTTTATCTAGAAATGCACCACTCATGCGAGCTGTTTTCATTGTACTATCATGACGGACACCTCTGACACAAGCACATAAATGATTGGCTTCCACCATCACAGCTACTCCTTTGTTGCTAACCGCAACTTCACTTAAATGTTTATGGATTTGCATGGTTAAGTTTTCTTGCACTTGTGGTCTTCTAGCAAACCATTCCACGGTTCTGTTCAATTTGCTCAATCCAATAACTTTACCATCCTTTCCTGGTATATATGCAACATGAGCATTGCCTACGAATGGTAGATGGTGATGTGAACACATGCTAGTCACCCTGATGTTACCTTGGAAAACCACACCATCATAACCGTCTATATTATCAAATGCTGTTATTTTTGGTGGTTTAACATAACAACCTTCTGCTAAATCATTAACAAATGCTTTTGCTACCCTCATGGGTGTATCCGAACTGTTAGGATCTTTCCGCCAATCAAATCCCAATGCATCCATATATTGTTCATATGCTCGAGCTGCATTTTCGATTATTTGTTGTTTTTCATCTTCATCTCGAGGATGATTACCATTAGCAAATTGTAGTTTGGTCATATCTATATATTATAACTACTGAAATTGATCATTTCAACGATAAATATTTAAAATGTCAAAATTTTATTCAAAAATTACAGACGCTCTTAGTGAGACAGCTCTCAAGCGTGTCAACATTACACATCCAGGAATTTATACTGGTTATATATTAAAAGAGTCAACAGATGGTCGAGCAATTGTGTTTGTGGTGTCAGGAGAACAACCAGAACATGTTAATCAGATGGTTTCGGTTGAACCAGATCAATATCAAGAAATTGATGCTGAAGCTCCAACCTCACCTCTAGATATACTCAAACATACAAGTATAGAATACTTGGCAGGCAAAGGTTTGATAAACTGTACAGACCAAGACAAATTGAAACAGTTGATGGAATGTCCATGTGTTCACGCAGTTGAAAAATTTCTGCGCGGGTATAATATTACAGATACAGAGATAATTAGCATACTCAAAACAGCAATATCATGATAAACAATTTTGATTTACTAGTCGAACAAGTGATGGTTTATGAACAACCAGAACAGGTCACACGTGTGGGTTTGTATCCTGGAGCATTCAAACCACCTCATGTTGGTCATTACCAAGCAGCGGTTGATGCTCTTAAGAAAAATGATATAGTGTATGTGTTGATATCTGGAGAGAGTCGTGGTAAAGATACCGAACAGATAACAGCAGATCAATCAGAGCAAATATGGAAATTGTATCAGCAGGATATTAATGACCCGGGATTGAGAGTAATGAAGGTTGATAATTTTAATGATCCAGACACACAAGCTACAAGCACTGTCATAACATCAACATACGATGTTGTTCACTTGCTCAATAATTCTGGTGATTATGAAACAACAGGTCGTTTCGCATCACCACATCCGGTGGCCAAGGATATATACAACCAATTAAAAAATGAGGATCAGTTCTCAGTCACTTTGCATGCCGGATCTGAGGATTTTACTGGCAGATATAGTGGTTTTCCATTTGATGGTCATGATGAACAAGAAAGATATGTCGGTAAACGTGTGACTCAAATCAATCAAGGATTGAATAAACGTTTAGCTAGTGCCAGTAGTATCAGACCATTTGTATCTGCATACCGTAGCAGCAATATAAACACGGCTGAAGATGTGAGAAGTCAAGTGTTAGCTGGTGCATTAAAATATGAAGATTTTGCTAGTATACGGAAAAATTTACCAGGAGATGATAAACTCAAAGATTCAGTAATAGATATACTCTTGCGATGATTGTTGATATATTCACAACAGATAATGACCCGTTAGCCAAGCTATACGAACGTGTTTCATCGTGTTCGAGCGAATCAAACATAGTTACAGAATACACAGATGAAATCGACAACACAAGAGACAATGAGGTGCCGCGGATAACTGTTGTAAAGATATATGTGAAGAGTGGTGATAACAATCCTGAATTGATGTACAGAGCAGATGTTACTGATTATGACGAGCGTGAAGCTTTGACAACCATCACCGCAATGACAAAAGACAACAGAAGAGTCATAATAAAAATGCAGGATAATTTTATTGATGTAACTATATTAGATCAAAATGACAACATACAGGATGAATTCAATGTGAATGGCATGCAATTTCAGGATATTGACAATCCGGATGAACTTTCAATTCTCAAGATTGAACAATCAGATTAAATAATAAATATGAATATGAACAAGACTATAATATTGTGTTGCGGCAAAGCTGGATGTCCAGAGTTGAGCATTGATGAATCAAACACCAATGTAACTATCAAGGATGATGACGGTAATGTTGTCACCATGCAAGTGAGTCAGGCAAAATTGATAGGTCAAGCTATTGATGATTTAACTGACCACAAAGAAGAAAAGTGATCGAGTTGCTAGCTTGTGTTGGATTGACTTTCATATTGAAATATGGAACCATTCTCGACATGTGTCGTGGATGGTTGACTGGTTTACATTCATCTATAAAGCAACTATTCGAATGTAGTCTCTGTTTGGGTTTCTGGTCAGGTGTTATGATATATTTTGTTGATGAATCAACACCTCTATTACCACTCGCAAGTGCTGCTACATGCTGGATTGCTGACAGTTTGGTGGGTATTTTACAATATTTAGAATTAAAGCTTGAAAAAGAACATGACAGTTGATATAATTGATGTATGTTCAAAAGCACCAAACTAATAGAATTGGGTAGCTGTGCGTTTAGACAACCACGTGCAGACAGCCATTGCAAATACTTACATGGTTATCAACTCAAAGCGAAGTTTTGGTTTGAGTCTGAAAGCCTTGATATAAACCACTGGGTTGTTGATTTTGGTGGACTCAAAGGTCTCAAAAGCACACTACATCAACAATTTGATCACACCACATGCATATCAGCAGATGATCCAGAGATTGAAACATTTCGACGATTGCATGATCTGGGTGTTTGTGATCTAAGAATCATGACCAAAGGCACTGGTATCGAGAGAATATCCGAATGGTGTTTTGAAACTGCCAATGAATTTGTCAAAAACATGACACATAACAGATGTTGGTGTACACAGGTTGAAGTGTTTGAACATGACAACAACAGTGCAATATTTGAATCATCAGAAAATGTTAAGATTGAAAGTGTCAAACAAATGCATTTGGATCTTGACAAACCGGTAGAGCAAAAGAAAGCATCTGATGCACCTGTTGTCAATCAAAGCAAACCAAAACAAATTTTCAGTTCAAACGAAACAAAGGTAACAAATTCATACATCAACAAGAACGCACCGAAAAATTCGTGGCTCTTTTGAGGTACAAGTATTATAATAACAGCAATACATTTATGAAAGTTGAAACATTAAACATATCCGAAGATTTTTACAGCGTACAAGGAGAAGGTCACACGAGTGGTGTGCCAGCTTATTTCATCAGACTCAAAGCATGCAATTTGATGTGTGGAGGTAAAGATGGTAGTCTGATGAAAGATGGCAAGGCCACCTGGTGGTGTGACACAGAATATGTGTGGAGAAAAGGTCTAGAGAAACCTTTTGAATATCTTGTGGACAGATGGGAACAAGAAGGTATTTTAGATTGGATCAAGCAAGGTCGTGTGAATCTTATCTGGACTGGTGGTGAACCAACAATACCTAAAAATCAACGAGCCATTGTTGGTTTCTTGGATTGGTTTGCAGCTACTCATCTTGCATATCCTTTTAACGAGATTGAGACCAACGGTACTATCTACATGGAGGATGATATGTTTGATAAGCTCAATCAAATAAATTGTAGTGTCAAGCTTGAGAACAGTGGCATGAGCAAGGACAGAAGGATCAATCCTGAATCTATTGAAAGAATCATGAGCCATGACAATTACTGGTTTAAATTTGTTATAAGCACAGAAGATTGTTTGAAAGAAATCGAACGCGACTTTATCAAACCATTTGATATTCCAGCCAAACGTGTGTTGATGATGCCTGGTTTAGACAAACAAGAGAACTATCATGAACGTACAAAATTTTGTATGGAGATGGGTAAGAAATATGGTTACACGGGTCTCACGAGATTGCATGTGAGTGCTTGGGATCAAACAACAGGAGTATGATTGAGAGCAAAGTGTTATTCAAAAATAGAACTCTTGATTGGAGCGACATTACAAAAAATGTTGACAAAATTTGTGCAGAAATTTTAAAATCTGAAGTTAATATTGATTGTGTTGTAGGATTGAGCAGAGGTGGGTTGGTACCTGCTGTGATGATTGCCAACCAATTGGGTGTGAACAAAGTATATTCATATGGTCTCAGATCATATTCAAACAAAACAGGTGGAGACATACAAACATATCAATTCTTAGATAGTGGTGATGTAGGACATGTTGAACATGTGCTAGTTGTGGATGATATATCTGATCGTGGTGAAACTCTTGGTTATGTTAAAAAACAATTGTGTAAACCGACACCTACAACATACAAACATTTGATGATACACACATGTACATTATGCTTCAAACCACATACAGATTTCATACCTACATGGTATGGAGAGAGTGTTGATAATGATGACTGGGTGATATTTCCATGGGAAGCAGATGAACGAAAACCAGGATCAAAATAATTTATGAGAATAGCAATATCAGGAACGAGTAACATAGGCAAGCAAGATCTTCTGGCTAGCTTCAAGAAAACATTTCCATCATTCAAAAGTCCCAAGACTAATTACAAGCATGTGATAGAAGCAATTTATCAGAAAAATCTAAAGGATGGTAGAGACACGAGCAGCACAGACATACAATGGAACATACTCAATTATATGATTGATACATTTCAGCAATATGAACGTGATGACAAGGTAATATTTGATGGATGCACTCTGGATAACATCTTATATTCTCTATACATCATGGAAAAAGGTGAAGGTGTTTCTGATGTGGATAGCAAGTTTATAGATCAATGTGTTCCTGTTATTCGTGAGTCAATGAAGTATATAGACATTGTGTTTTTATTGCCAGTAACTAAGGCGGATAAAACTGAAAGAAAATTTTCATCAGAAGATATAGAATTGAACAACTTATACTCAGCTCTACATGAACAATATCTCGCTGGAACCAGCCCATTCTTACCGAAAGATGATCAACCAGCAATCATAGAAGTGTTTGGAAATGAAGCTCAACGATTGCAGATGATCAAATTGTATATTGATGAAACTGGTGATGTGATCAACGATAAAAGCATCGATGATTTGATAGATCCTACCATGATGGATCTTGTGGAGCAAATGGAGAAAGATTCTGAAGATAAACAACCAACACAATAAATAATTGTATGAAATTACAATTTGGTAAACAATATGATGAGTTGCTCGAGAATTATGGTCAAATCAAAGAGATCAAATACAAACGCTTTCCTAGAGGCCTGAAGAACAGATTGAGTGAAGACTTTGTCAAATCTCTACAACAAGAGTTCAAACGTTTGACCTCACCTGTGATTCAAGAAGACGAAGATGGTAATCAAACAACTACCAAACCAGATCCTAAAAAAGTGATGCTCGAGATACAAAAAGCATTACCTTTTCTTTTGAGATAAATCAATAGATTGTATCTTTGTGTTGATCTTGAAACAACCTCATGATAACACCAGCAGTTGAATTGGCTTCATTTTCATGATCTGAACCTGTTTCACCACTCATGTCATTCAATTGACCAGATACATGTTGTTTTTGATGAACCATCTCATGTGCTACACTTCTCAACACGTCTATCAATCCTCTGTCTTTTGCTAAAATTGCAATCTGTTTAGTCGGAGGCATGTAACAACCAGTTGTTATGTTTTCTGGTTTGTCATTTAAAAATTTTATTTTTACTGGTTCTTCTAGCTGTAAATATTTTTTACAGAACTTAACAAATTGATCACATATACCAGCACAATCACTGCTGAAGCGTTTTTCAAACAACATTGTGTCATCATTGTGTTTAACCCATTCATCTAGTTTCCTCAGTTGTATCTCTGTTTTCTCAAGTGTGTCACCTGGATGAAAGGTACCATTCAGTTCTTGTGGATCGATACTGTCACTGTTGTTCTTCACAGTGTACACAACAATGATACCTGCTGTCTTCTCATCATCCTGTTCAACCTTTTTAATATCGGTGACCACTCCAACACTTTTGTAGTGGTCACATTCTGGATTGATGTTTTCTATAGAATCACCAGGCTTCAATTCATTTGCGCAAACATTGCATTCACTTTCATGAAAAGATTTGAATGATTGTATAGATGGTTCAGACATGTGATTATTTATTGTCTTGAATCTTCTTCACGATGAATCGAAGTATTTCACTTCTCATGATGTCTTTCTCACTCAACTTGAAACAGTAAACACCATGTTCTTCACTCTCTTCATCATTGAAGCAATTGTATAATGATTTGAAACCACTTTTCGACACACCAATGTCTGTTTGTCTGGTGTCACCGATCACTATCATTTTTGTGTTTTCTCCAAATCTTGTGAGGATTGTTGTGAGTTCGCTGTGAGTTAAATTTTGTGCTTCATCCACAATCACCACGCTGTCTGCAAATGTCAATCCTCTGACATAATTAACAGGCACTGCTCGTATTATGTTTTTAGAAAACAAAGCTGACACCTCACTGGACAACAACAACTCGTTCATTTTCTCCATCAATGGTAAGGTCCACGGTAAAAATTTATCATCAACCTCACCAGGTAGAGCTCCCATGCTCTTGCTGGCACTCTCCACGATGCTCCGGATGTACACAATCTCACCCATGCGGTGACATTTCAGAAGATTCAAAGCTAACAAACTAGCACAATATGTTTTGGCTGTTCCGGCTGGTCCGTCGACGAACAACATTTTTGTTTGCTCTCGAAAACCCAATTCCACAAGACTATTGTGTGTGTCTGTGAGCTTGTATTTTTGAACAATTTTAAAATTTGTATCAATATTTTTTTCAAGCTTGGCGTGAATTTCATCCGCCACATCATTTGATGCGGTGGTCTTTTTAGAACGTGGAGCTCTTGGCATATGTACAATTACTTATTGTATTCACTGTATACATCTCGTCGTTGACCTAAACCTTCTTGAGATACCATAATATATACCTCAGGTATCCACAATCTCCTCTTCATATTATTGTATAATCTTGTTATAAC
>ERZ807291.8134-NODE-8134-length-11824-cov-98.353811_pt1 | contig 11824 bp, 7 predicted proteins | sample MGYA00521257_ERZ807291 | MGnify/ENA primary metagenome ERZ807291 (study PRJEB31413, sample SAMN03169783) | marine metagenome | biome: Marine; feature: Water; material: Subsurface seawater | place: North Sea | collected 2011-04-28 | depth 1 m m ...
ACAATATGAGGGATATAAAAAATGATGCTGACTGTGGTAAAAAAACACTTGCTGTATTATTAGGTGCCCACAAAGCAAAAATTTATCATTTTACATTAGTAAGTTTTGCTGTTGTTTTAATTTGTCATTTTCAATACGAATTAAACATTTCTTCTAGTTATCTTAATTTATTTTTGATATTAAATTCCTTGGGTCTTTTAATTCATTTAATTGAAGTTTATAAAGTTTCTAGTCCGATAGTATACAATAAGTATCTTAAAGTTTTGGCATTACACGCATTTCTTTTTTCTTTTTTGATTTCTTTGTACTTTTTTAAAATTGTAATCTAATGAATGCTCTTTATTTCAAACATACTCTAAACTTTCACAATCCTGGCGGAACTTCTAGAGGTGTTTTGAGCCATAAAGAAAGTTGGTTTATTATGATTTATAGCGCTAGTAAAACTGGTATCGGAGAATGTAGTCTGATAAAAGGGTTAAGCCCTGATCCTGAAAACAATTTTGAGCAAACCTTAAAAAAAGTATGCGAAAATATTTCTGATGGATTTGAAGCTTTATCAGCTAAACTAAATTTATACCCTTCAATATTGTTTGGTTTAGAAACCGCGTTTCGTTCATTTGAATCCTCTGATCCTCTAATATTATTTCCTTCTGCTTTTACGCAAAATGCTGATTCTGTTCCAATAAATGGATTAATCTGGATGGGAAGGAAAAACTTTATGATAACTCAAATTAAAGAAAAAATTGAGGCTGGTTTTGATTGTATAAAAATTAAGATAGGCTCGCTTGATTTTAAAACAGAAATTGATCTAATCAAAGATATTAGAAAAGAATACTCTTTGGATGATTTGGAAATAAGAGTAGATGCAAATTGTGCTTTTTCTTTTTCCGAAGCTCTAGAAAAACTAAAAAAATTATCTGACTTTTCTATCCACTCTATAGAACAGCCAATACAAACTCGACAATGGGAAAACATGGCCTTTTTATGTGAAAAATCCCCTCTTGCAATTGCTTTAGACGAGGAGCTAATTAACGTTTCAGGTTCTGAAAAAGAAAAAATGATTGAATTAATTGACCCAGAATATTTAATATTAAAACCCAGCCTAATCGGAGGTTTTAAAAAATGTGAAGAATGGATTAGTATCGCTGCAAAAAATAATGTAAAGTGGTGGGCAACTAGTGCCCTAGAAAGTAATATTGGGCTTAATGCTATTGCACAGTGGGTGTATAAAAAACCCCCAAATATGAAACAGGGGCTTGGTACAGGACAACTTTTTTCCAACAATATTTCATCCCCGTACGTTATTTATAAAGGTCAGTTAAAATACTCTGCAGAAAACAAATGGGATCTTTCCTTGTTTGATCAACAAAAACAATTATTATCATAGTGAACTCAGTTTTATACAATAGTGATTTTAAATTAAATGGTGTTTCATACTCATTAGAATCCTTGTTGTCAACCACTAAAATCACCCATTATAGTCTTTTCAAGTTTTTAAAGAAATGGACTGATAAAAGTTTAACTCTAGAGCTACAAACCTCAGGATCTACTGGGGTTCCAAAAAAATTACACATATCTAAAAGTAAAATGATTCGTTCAGCGAACAGAACAGGGGCTTTTTTAAACTTACAGCCAAGTGACAAGGCTCTTTGTTGCTTGCCTTTAGAATATATAGCTGGAAAAATGATGGTGGTAAGAGCTCTTGTTTTAGGGCTAAACCTTTACCTAACAGAGCCTGTAAAAAATCCTTTGAAAACATTTTCCATGAAATTTGATTTTGTAGCATTCACCCCATATCAGTTGGAGCATTCCATAAATCAATTACACAAAACAAAAACTCTAATTGTTGGCGGAGCCCCAATAAACGAAAAAACCAAAAAAATTCTTTATAAAAATGAAACTGATGTTTACGAGACTTATGGAATGACTGAAACGGTGTCGCATATTGCCTTAAAACATATTAGCAAAGGAGAGCAGGAATTTAAAGCGCTTGAAGGAGTTCGTTTTGAAAAAGAAAACAATTGTCTTAAAATATTTTGTGATTCTATTTTAACAAAACCAATTGTAACCACTGATATTGTAGACCTGATTTCTGAAAAAAGGTTTGTTTGGAAAGGAAGGGCAGATTTTGTTATTAATTCTGGGGGAATAAAAGTTTATCCAGAAAAATTGGAAAAAAAACTAGGCCAAACGATTTTAGTGCCATTTGTTATATTAGGGATTCCTGATGAAAAACTAGGAGAGAAAATTACTATTGTTTTTGAGGGGGAGACACCATCTAGTTTTAAAGATTTAGTTAAGCAATTGGACTCTTTTGAAAGACCTAAAAAAGTTTTTAATTTGGAAGAATTTCCAAGAAATAATAATAAAATATTAAGAAAAAAAATTCTTACAAAAATATTAGAGACACATGGATCAAACTAAAAGAGAAGAGTTTTGGAATACATTAACTCACTTTATTGGAATAATTTTAAGCCTTATTGGCCTGCCATTGTTAATCATGGCTAATAATAATTTGTCTGCTTTTAGCCTTTCTAGTATTTTGTTTTTTGAATTTGGTTTGTTGTTTGTTTATGTTTCGTCCACTCTTTATCATTACGTAGATAACGTCAAGCTTAAAAACAAATTACGGATATTAGATCATATAAGTATCTTTTATTTAATTGCAGGATCCTACGCCCCTATTTGCCTAATTACGCTTTACAATGATTCTGGGATTGTAATTTTTATAGCGGTTTTAGCAATAATGTTTATAGGTACCTTTTTTAAGTTGTTCTATACTGGTAAATATGAAAAGTTTTCTCTTTTTTTATATCTAGCAATGGGATGGTTAATAATTTTTAAAATTAATACCCTTATTGATTTAATAGAATTTAATGGCTTGGCATTGATAGTAACAAGCGGATTACTTTATACTTTTGGAACTTTTTTTTATTCATCAAAAACAATAAAATATTCGCACGCCATTTGGCATTTATTTGTTCTTGGAGGTAGCGCCACTCACTTCTTTTTTGTTTTGTTTTTTGTTATATAAATCTTGTACCTTTAATTATGACTATGAGAAACTCAAGACGAAATTTTATAAAAAAAAGTGTTTTAGCAAGTGTTGCTTCAACATCTTCACTTTCTTTTACTAGCAATCTTTTAAATGACAAAATTATTGGTCACGGAGATTTTAAATTTAAATTAGACAAAAAGTGGAGCTCTCAAGACATCTATAAACATCCTGTTAATCATTGTCATGAAATGGTAATTGACAGTGGAAACAAGCTTTACATGACTACTACTCATGTTAAAAACAATATTTTAGTCTACAACAGAGATGGTAAAATTTTAGACTCTTATAATCTAAATCTGCCTGGCGCTCATGGCTTAACGCTTTCAAACGAAGGGGGGGATGAATTTTTATATGTCACCGATCCTGACAATAATAAATTTTGTAAAACAACTTTAAAAGGAGAAAAAATATTTGAATTTGAAGCCCCTAAAGAAATCTCAGAATATACATCAAACTCGATGTTTAAGCCAACGGAAATTACAGTAGCTTCAAATGGAGATTTCTATGTAGCAGATGGATATGGCTTGGATTTTATTATTCAATATGATTATTCGGGAAAATACATTCGTCATTTTGGAGGGCGCGGAAATAGCAATAATCAATTCGATTGCTGCCATGGTGTAACTATTGACACCAGAGATTCTAAAAATCCTTTTTTACTGATCACCTCAAGATCAAAAAATGAGTTTAAGAGGTTTACTATGGATGGAAAATGGATGGAAACAATTAAGATGCCTGGGTGCTATATTTGCAGGCCCGTAATTAAAGACGATCATTTGGCTTTTGCTGTTATAGTTACAAAAGATTGGGGAAGTTATGACGGAATGTTAGCTGTTCTAGACAACAACTATAAGGTTGTTTCTATGCCTGGTGGAAACTCTCCAAAATATATTGACAATTTACTTCAACGACCAGCGTATGATAATGTGAGTTTTAGAAATCCGCACGATGTTTGTATTGATAATGATTGGAATGTTTATGTCCCGCAATGGAATTCGGGTAAAATATTTCCAATCAAATTAACAAGAGTCTAATTATGGTCAAATATTTATTTTTATTATTATCAATAACTATGTTTTCTCAAGGATACGAAACCCAAAAATATGAAGTCGTCAAACAAATAGAAAATATCGAAATACGCTTTTATCCCCCATCGTTAATGGCAAAAGTTAACTCAAGAGGTGGTTTTTCAAAATTATTTCAATATATCAGCGGAAAAAATGATAAAAACGAAAAAATTGCAATGACAACACCCGTTCATATGTCTGGTGAGAATAACAAGTCTACTATGGAATTTGTATTGCCTTCCAAATATTCATTAGAAAATATTGCTATTCCAAACGATAAAAATATCGAGGTTTATAACTCTAAGCCTGGTTATTATGCGGCAATAACATATGGCGGTTATTCCAACTCAGAAAAAGTTAAAAAAAATCATTCTAGTTTATTAAATAAGCTTAAAGCTGAAAATTTAAAGATTTTGAACAGTCAGCCTGTAGTGCTTTCTTACAATAGTCCTTATAAAGTTTTCAACAGAAGAAATGAGGTTTTAGTTGAGGTTGAGTTTTAGGCCTCTGAGTCTTTAAAGTTTTTTTTCGGATCCATAATTTCACTGATTAACCCTTTTAGTTCTTTCTCAAAACTAATGATACTTGAACTGTCTATTAAATCTGTTTGTGAGTTTTTAATTTTTAATTTCATAACTCCATTACTCAGGTTTCTAAAAGAAATAATTCCAGCTGAAATTTTTTCACATATATTACTTTTATGATACATCCAGACATAGCACATTAACTGCATTGCTTTTGTTCTTAACGGGTCACTACAAATCAAACTCATCTCCTTAATGGTAAGATTACTAGAGCTAACTAGCCCTGTTTTATAGTCAATAATTTGAACTACTCCGTTTTTTTCATCAATTCTGTCAATAACTCCAGTAATTGAAACCTTTGTATTGTTCTCTAGCCTTAAGTCAGCTTTTATTGGCTTTTCAAGAGCGATTATTTTTATCTTACTTCCATTGTTTAAGTCGTTTAATTCGTTTTGGATTAAAGTTTGTAAAGCGCTTTTAATTACTTCAAAAAGTATTAAATTCTTTCCAGAATTAAACAATTCCTTGTTTGCAGAAAATGCATTTTTAAGAGTTTTGTTAATGTTTAGCAAAGCTTCTTTTAAATCTTTTTTTTCTAAATATTTCCCGATATAAGGTTTGTATAGAGATTCTATTGTTTCATGAAAAATTAAACCTATTGCCTTATGGTTGGCAGAACCTTCGTTAGTATTTTCCTTTTTTAAATTTAAAAGCTTTTGGAAATAGTATTCTTTTGGATTTTTAATATATGTTTCTAAAGCAGATGGGGAAAACCCTTTTAAAGAAATTTCTTTAATTCTTTTTAAAGCAGAAGGCGTTTTTTCTAAGCAGTCTTTAGTTGCTTCACTTTCAAAATTAGATTCAGGCTTACAATACTCTATTTTATGATTTTGGTTTTTTTCAAGCTCAAGCTGATATATAAACCTGCTTTTTTCTGCTTTTTTCAATCCTTCATCTTGAGAATTATAAATCAAAAAAATATTTTTTGCCCTTTGTATTAATCGATAAAAATGATAACTATAAATTCTGTCTTTCTCGTTGTGTGTCTGTAGGTTGTGCCTAGCTTTTAAGTCGAATGGAAGTAGTGATTCATAACCTCTTCCTTTTGGCATTACCCCTTCATTAACTGAGGTAAAAATTACCGTTTCAAAATCAAGTGCCCTAGACTCTAAAAGCCCCATAAAATTAATTTTTGAATCTTTGTTTGGCTTATACCTTACGTTGATTTCTTTAATAAAAGAATTTATCAGTTGTTTAAGTCTTAAAGGGCTTATTTTTCCTTTACTGTTTAGTTGCTCAATTTCTTTAAGCTCTAATAAAACTAAAGAAAGTTCTTGGTTCTCAAACTCATTAAGTTTTTCTTTATTAACCAAAAATTGTAATATCATGTTTAGCTCAAGTAAAACTTCGCTGCTATCTTCCCATTTTTTTGAAGAAATACTATAAATAACTTTATCTTTTTTTGTTTTAACAGAAAATGTTTTTTTTAATAAAGATTGCTTGGTTAGTTCTGGAATTTTCTTTCCAAATGCTTTTTTCAAAACATCGCTATGTAAAATCTTGTTAATTAGCTTTATTGATTTAAAATTTCTTTTTTCTGTTTTTAAATCTAATAAACTAGAAATTAGATTTTTTATTCCTGAATCTTTAACAGGAACTGAAAAATCAACCAGGTCTTCATTTAAATTTTTAGGAAAATAATGTAAAATAGGTAACATTAAATTTTCGTCACCTAATACAACCGCTGTTCTTCCTCTCGCATAATATCCAACCTTTGAGAGTATTCTTCCCACTTCTCTAGCTTGACCTATGTTGCCTTGAGCTTCAATTATGCTTATCTTCTTTTCTGAGTCTAAATCATTGTTTAGCCATTTGAATTTATTTTTAGAATAAAAACTCCATTCTTTTCTGTATTTTCTGATATGAAAAGAAGCGCTGTGATTTTTGTTTTTAAAACAACTCGAATCAATGTCCCAGAATATATTGCCAGAATTAATCTCAATCAATTCTTTAATGATAATTTCTTCTGCTTTTGAAAGTGCATTAAGGCCAATAAAAAAAAATTTTTTATTTAAATTTGCTTTTTTATAATGCTCAAGATTAATAACCGCTTCACTGTAACACATTCCTTTTGTACCAAATCCCTGGATGTTTAGTTTCTGTTTAAATTCGTTATAAATTCCTGTAAGGGTTTTTAGAAATTCTTGCCTAATGTTTATGCTTGAACTGTTGTCTCCCCAGTATTTTATTTTGTTTAGTTCAATTAATTCGCTCATAACATCTTCTACTTTTAAAAGATTCTGTTCGATTTCTGATGAATCTTTCAAAAAAGCGTTTACTACCGAAATATCATAATTTAATTCATCAACACTAGCTTTTTTTGTTTGATTATATAACTGGTACATTTCATTCTCTAAATAGCTTTTTTTTATTTCTTTTAGTCCTGAAATTTTTTTAATGAACGAATCAATGGAGTCAATCTTTGGAGCAAAAACAGGTTTAGTTATTGATTTGGATAAGATTTTTTTAAACTCATATGAAGCCCTTTTATTAGGAAGTACAAAACAAATTGATTTTAACTCTGATTCATTAAAATCAATATCGTTTATTACTTTTTTTAAAAAAGGAGTCATTTGTTAAAAATAAAAAAAGCGTCTGATTTTCAGACGCTTTTTAATATTAAAAAAGAAATTTAGAATTTATTTAGAAGGTGGTGGAATTACTTTGAATTCAACTCTTCTGTTTTCAATTCTTCCTTTTCTTGTTTTGTTTGAAACCTTTGGATTATCTTCTCCGTAACCTGTGGTCATTAATCTTGAAGAAGTTATTCCGTTTTCAACTAAATATTCTTTTACAGTCATAGCTCTAAGTTCAGAAAGCTTTTGATTAAAAGCTTTAGGGCCAGAAGAATCTGTATGTCCTTCAATCATGAAGGGAGTTTTAGGGTATTTATTCATAATACCTAATACATCTCCTAGCATCCCTTTTACTTTAGATCCAAGCTCGGCTCTATTTAGTTCAAATGGTATCATTGCTCCAACTGCATTTAAGCTTTCCATGATTTCTTCAGTAGGATCAGGACAACCATTTCTAAATTCTAATCCAGCAGTGTTTGGACATTTATCGTCTTTGTCTAAAACTCCATCCGAATCAGAGTCTGGCCATGGGCAACCATTGTTTGCTGCAGGTCCAGCTACACCGGCACAATTATCAACATTGTCAGCTACACTATCACCATCAGAATCAGGACAGCCGTTCATATTTGCAGAACCCGCTTCATTTACACATGCATCTTTAGCGTCTGGAATGCCATCTCCGTCAGAATCAGGACAGCCGTCAAACTGAGCTAATCCTGCAATATCAGGACAAGAGTCTTTACTATTTACAATACCGTCGCCATCATTGTCTGGACAACCGTTAAATGCAGGAAGACCAGCTGTGTTTGGACAGTCATCATATTGGTCATAAACTCCATCTCTGTCTGTGTCTTTACCTCCAAAATTAAACGCTACACCCACATTATGCTGAAAATGTGCTTTTAAGTCCTGCATGTCGTTGAAAGCGTGCTTGTATGTTGTGTTAATTTTAATGAACGCTTTATCAGAAATAGGAATATTTACTCCGTATCCACCGTTTACAGTATGAGATCTTTCTTGTCCAAACCAAGTGTAACCTGTTCCACCTTCAATAAAAGTGTTCATTTTAACACTTCCTATTTTTAATGTTAAAGGTAAATTATAGTTTACTACTGCGTCCATACTCGCTAAAAAGGTAGGGCTAATTGTTGCTCTATCATCGCCTGTGCGAGTTATAGTATTATATGACGCTCTAAAACCATATGAAACGTTTTCTGTTCCATATCTCATTAAGCTTACTGTGTTAAGGTGTGAAGACGGATTGTTCCAGTTTTCACCGACATTGAAATACTCACTAAACAAACCTCCTGTTGAGTTGTCAGATGAATTTGTTCCTACAGCATGAAAGTCAACTGCATTGGCTCCAATACCGAACTGCCATTTATTATTTTTGTCTTGAGCTAGCATAGCGCCAACTGAAAAAATCATGACAAAAACTGAAAATACTTTAACTAATTTTTTCATTGAATAATTTTTTTTATAATTGTGTAATGCAAACTTAATGAATTTATAGGATATAGGCGTTTAAATAAAAAATTTTGTTCTATTAGATCTTTACTATTTCTATTGAGTTTTCAATGTAAACCAAAATTGAAGCCTCTACTTTTTTGCCCATATTTTCTAAAGTTTTTTTATATTTTAAAATTTGCTTTAAGTCTTTTTTGTTTTTCTCTCCCGTTTTATAATCTATAACGGCTACTCTGTTAGAGTCAAAAAAAACAAGTCTGTCTGGTTTGATTATTTTATTAGATTCAGTAAAAATTTCTTGTTCGCAATAAACCGAGTTGTTTATTGAAAAATATTCTTTTAAGTCATGGTGCTCAATAACACTTTTAGATATTTTAATAACCCGATTTTTAGTGTTCTTGTCAATTAATTTAGAAAGATTTAGCTCGTTTTTTTCATTGATATAATCGTTTTCAAATTCAATGTGAGACATAAATTCATGAAAAACATTGCCAAAAATCATTTTATCATTTATAAACTTCGTGTCTGGAACAGGTTGAAAATATTTAGTTTCAAAGCCTTTAGCATCAGAAGCTGGATCATTTTTTTTGACTATGTCTTTTGTCAGAGGCTTTCCCCAAGTAAATTTATTACGATCCTCTCTCCACTCTGCGTAGTTTTCTAAAAAAGATCTGATTATTTGGTTGTGAGAATTAATTGATTTTAATCTGGGATATTCTGATATCAAATGAAGTTCGTCTACCGCTCTTGTCAAAGCCACGTACAATAAGTTTAAATTATCTAACTCCTCATTTGAGCTTATACTATCGTATTCCTTTTGGAAAGAGTCGGAGTATTCTTTGAAGTTTTCATTGAAAGGAATTAAAATTTTTTTTGAAAAGTTTTCTTCAAAAACAGGAAGCCAGTTTCTTTTTCCAGAATTTCTATGAGTCACAGAGTCAACAAAAGGATAAATAACGACTGGGAATTCCAGCCCTTTTGCTTTGTGAATGGTTAAAACCTGTACTGCGTTTTTTGAACTACCTGAGGGTATTTTGATTTTTGTGCTGTTTTGTTTCCAAAAAACCAAAAACTCCTTTTCGTTATTTTTGTTTTGAGATACTTGTTCGAATATAACTTCTCTTAAGAACAAAATGTAGGGGTCCGTATTACTTGAGTCCATCTGAAGTTCCTTAATGAAAAAATCTACAGATTCTAAAAAAGATATTTCAAAAGCCTTGTAAAGGCTAAAAATGTTTAAGTTTTTAAGAAACCTTTTTAGTTCATTATTTAAGTTTTCTTTATAAAAAACAAACAGGTCTTTTGGTTTAACTAAATTGGCAAAATTGCCAATTATTACAGCTCTAGCTTCTTGATTGTTGTTGTCATCTTTTAATTTAATTAAGTTAATTAATAATTCTACTTTTTCAGAGTTGTCTATTGAAAGTGAGTCTTGAGACAAAACAGAAATATTGTTTTCAATTAACCACTCAGATATCTGAGACGACTGTTTGTTGTCTCTGACTAAAACTGCTATTTCTGACTGTTCAAATCCTCTAGAAAGACAATTCTCTATTTGAGATAACGTTTCTTTTAACACACTCTCTAATTGTTGTTCTTTTTTAAAATCTTTATTTATAAAAGTTATTGACACGTGTCCATTAGAAAAATTATTGTGTTTCTGTTCTGAGCCTTCTAGAAATATTTTTTTATAATAATTTGATTTCAATAGTCCTGATGCATGCTTAAACAATGAGTTGTTGAAGTTTATTATTTCATTTCTGCTTCTGAAATTGACGGGTAGATTAGTTATACTTTTTTGTACGCTAAAGGGTGTTTTTTCGTTTAAAAGAAGTGATGCAAATATTTTTGGGTCTGCACCTCTCCACCTGTATACCGATTGTTTTGGGTCTCCAACCAAAAAAAGAGAGCCCTGGTTTTCATTTTCCTGGAAAGACTCTATGGCATGAGAAATTAATGGTATTAAATTTTTCCACTGTAAATTAGACGTGTCTTGAAATTCATCTATTAAATAATCGTTAAACTTAACCCCTAGTTTTTCGTACAAATATGGAGTGTGCTGATTTCCTATTTCTTTATAAATAAGCTTATTAAATTTTGAGAGTAAAAGTTCATTGTTTTCTTTTTGAATATCTTCAGAATTTGATTTTATTATCTTAAGAAGAATTGACGGAGTTAGTGAATACAAAAAAGAGTCCAAAACCTTTATTTTAACCAGACGCTCTTTTAATTCTAAAAATAATTCAAAAAGATTTGCTACAAAAACGTTTAGTTTATCAGGATTCTTTTTTAAACAACTTTTATTTATTAACGTGTTCTTTTCAAATAGATTAGAGATGCTTGTCATTGAGCTCCATTTAAACGAACTGTTTTGCACAGATGTAATAAATTTTGGAAAAGAATTTCTTGAAAAATCGATTTCCATGCCTTGATTTGAAATGTTTTTTTCGATCTTTATTAGCAAACTATTTAATTCACTGCTTAGTTCATTTACCCTCAATTCTATCCTGTTTTTTAGCACATTAAATTCTTTTAACGAGCTTTTTTCTATTTGTTCGACATCGACAATTTCATTTTCTTTTAACACAGACTGTGCAAACTCTTTTAAATCAAATTCAACATCCCAGGATTTTCCTTCGGAGATTTTTTTGATAGAAAAATCCTTAATTAAGCTACTAATTTCTTTATCGTTCTCTATGTTTTCAAAAATCCTTGAAACGGATTGGTCTAGGATCTCTTCCGCTTCAATTACCACGCGAAAGTCTGGATCTAAATTGAGTTCTTTATAAAACGACCTAATGATGTGATGGTTAAAGCTGTCAAGGGTTTCTATTTGAAAAAAAGAATAGTTGTGTAGTAACAAATTAAGCCTTTCTTTGGCTAGTATAATAATTTTATCACTTGACAAAGCCAATTCTTTTTTTACTTGCTCGAACATTTCTGTTGGGCTGTCTTTAATTTGAGATTCTGAAAAGTCTTTTAAATTTTTTAAGATCCTACTTTTCATTTCATCCGCTGCCCTATTTGTAAAGGTTAAAGCAAGTATTCTTTTAAAATAATTTTCGTCTTTGG
>ERZ807291.8156-NODE-8156-length-11797-cov-4.976154_pt1 | contig 11797 bp, 14 predicted proteins | sample MGYA00521257_ERZ807291 | MGnify/ENA primary metagenome ERZ807291 (study PRJEB31413, sample SAMN03169783) | marine metagenome | biome: Marine; feature: Water; material: Subsurface seawater | place: North Sea | collected 2011-04-28 | depth 1 m m ...
GTGTACAGTCGTAGAAGAGGCTTATCGTACGTCTCGATTTTCACAAAATAGGTATATTGGTGCGGCTTATGTCTTTGGAAGAGATGCCTCTTTTGGATATGGACTGAGAACAGGTATGCGTTTTGGTTGGATGAACATGCCAAATTCCTATGTCACAAGTGCTCACGTTGGGTATACGTATCCAGTTGAACTGTTTCAAATTGGCAAGAGAATCCGTCCTGTAGTGGATGCAGATGTTCGGCTTGGAACGGTCGCTGCTCGAAAACGTTCGTTCGGCTATGATAGGGGTGAAATTGGGTTGATTGAACCCATTTTTGGATTTGTATTGACAGCTGGAACGACCTTTTAAGGATATCGATATGAAAATATTGCACACGATGATTCGGGTTTTGGATTTGGAACGTACGTTGGGTTTCTTCTCTGTGCTCGGATTTCATGAAGTTCGCCGAAAAGATTCAGATCGTGGGCGGTTTACGCTGGTATTTTTGGCGTCAGGAGATGTTGCGGACAGTCATGAAATTGAACTGACCCACAACTGGGACGAAACAGAAGCCTATTCTGATGGTCGAAACTTTGGTCATATCGCTATAGCAGTGGATGATATCTATGACATGTGTGATCGATTGCAGGCACATGGGGTACAGATTCTTCGCCCTCCGAGAGATGGACGGATGGCATTTGTACGCTCCCCTGATCAGATTTCGATTGAATTGCTGCAGGATGGTCAAGCGCTGCCTTTGAAAGAGCCATGGCTATCGATGGAGAGTACGGGTACTTGGTAAAGAGGTACTTGTTGACTCTACATACGTGTCTATGCTTGTCAGGGTTCAGGTTCATTCAGGGTGATAAGTCTACTAAGTAAAGGGGTACGCATTGGGTAAAATATACAGTGGCCGACATGTTAGTTACAGTGATCAAGTGGCTGTCTTTGAGTCTGGTAAAATCTATAGTGGTCGGTATGCCAGTTACAATGATCAAATTGGAGTCATTGATGATGGAAAGGTGTATAGCGGTCGCTATGCCAGTTACAGTGACCAAGTCGGTGTGATTGAGAATGGAAAAGTGTATCGCGGTCGGCATGCCAGTTATAGCGAGCAGGTCGGCGTTATCAAAGACAGTAAGATTTATAGTGGTCGATATGCCAGTTACAGTGATCAAATTGGAGTGGTCGAGGGTGGTTCTCCAACTGCAGAGGCAGGCGCCGCTTATTTATTGTTGCTGTAGATTTTAGTTCGTACTGTCATCTGTTGAAAGTGGGTTCTCCAACAGGTACAACCACATACCGTCGACCTCTCCCACATGTTTAATGGAAATGCCAACGTCTTTAGCAACCTTGTTCAATCGTTGTTCTGAAGGCTGCAGGTTGTAGGTCATCGACATACTTGCATCCAATACCAATAAATGCGAACCGCTATTCGCTTCAAGAATACTGGGCAATGCATCCCATCGTTCAGTGCTGATTTGAGGCCATGTGTGCAAAACGTTCAAGGATGGCGAACGGACTTCCAACACACCAAAAACTTCATAATCCATGGTGACGAGGTTCGAAACTTCATGTTTGTTCAACAAATCTACGAGTTGTTGTTGTCTAGATTCTGAAAAGGTTGGTGTTTTTACGGATTCAATGATGGTGTGCGCATCCCATAACATCCAAATATTGCTGCCCAATATTCCTGCAGTCATAACCATGAAGAGCATATTAGAGAGTTTCGCCTCTTGGGAGACTCGTACAATGGTGTACCACAAAAGGGGGGTTGCAATGACGATGTGATGTAGATCCTGAGCCACCCATGCGAGAACCATTATTTGAATAATGAGTGTTCCAGTTAGAGACCAAAGTGTTTTATTTCGTATGGTAAACAAGGCTCCACCAAAGATGAGGTAGCCAATCATTCTACCCCAGCCATGCCATTTGATCTTCGAAGCCCCGTAAGCCTGTTCAAAAAATTGAAGTGGATCTCCAAGCCATATCCAGACATTGTGACTGTGTTCACGAACATTGCTGGAGTTTCCTTGTATTGCGAAAACAATCCGTTCCCATTGTAATGTCCAAAAATCATGTGACCGAACAGGGATATCAATATCTATCGTCCATGCAACAAGGAGAGCGAAAGGCAACAGAGAAATACAGGTTGCGATGCAAATTGTTTTAGTCAGTTCAACCCGTTTCAGTTGTGTTGTCCAAATGAAAAACATCAATGGGATTAGATGTAGGATAAAGGGCAGTTTGGACCATGTTCCAACTACAATTCCCATAAAAATAATCTGTTTCTGTCGAGAAAGGTTTTTGGGAGTCAATATCGATGTTGTTGGCACTAAGGACAACAGACAACTCATCCAAGCAATTTGAAGCAGCATTTCTGTGTTGCCAAGAGCCTTTTTATAAAACAAGAAATTCCAATCTGTCAGCAACAATCCAAAAAATGTGATGAGATATAGTGGGGACAATGTTTTGCTTCCCCAGTACCCAAGTCCCAAAAGCAACAGAAGAGTACTCAGAATCTGAGAGATTCGAATACTGAGTGGTGAATTGAACAGGTGATACAATATCCACTGTGGCCAATCTGGAAATGACGCCGTATAGATGTTGAACATCCATGGGAATTCTCCGCATCGAACCAAAGGTCTTGTTGAATACAAACATAGATTGCCAACGCAAGAGATTGGTTCTTCTATATTGGTAATGGGGATTGTACTCCACATTGGAGTGACTTCACCAATCCATCCAATTGGTATCAAGAACTGAAATGTGATTCCAAGCCACAGTGCACTCAGAGTAAGTCCAATTGTGATCAAAGAACGAATGTGATTTGGAGACTCCATACGGAGAACGTATCAAATTACAGTCGTTTTCGAAACAGCGTCAGCAGTTCTTCTATTTTCTTTTCTCGATCGGCTTCATCGTGATTTGGGTCAAACGCATTTCGTACACAGTGTTGTAAATGTTTCTCCAGCAGAGCTGTTTCCAATGAATGGACCGCTGAGGATACCGCTTTTGTTTGATTCAAGATATTGATGCAATACTGTCCACTGTCGATCATACGCTGGATACCTTGAAGTTGTCCAATGATTCGATTGATTCGTTTGCTTTCTTTACTGTGGTCGGGATGTTTGGTAGTCATTTGGCTATTGCATAAAGTAAGGGATAATATAAGCGAATAGAGCACCAATACTGTAGAGGCCTAACGAACCATATAAAATGGGTTGGCTCCACGTTCGTGTGGTTTCGCATGGATTGCCATCTAAGTCACATACAACTGGTGGCGGATAAAGTTTGGGTAACACTATCCCTAGAAAAAGGAAAACGCCAGCCAATATGAACACCATGTGTTTGTGTGTGGCAATCCAGATGAGCTGTGGAAAAGTATTGGTAAGGCTGGCGAAAGTCGCTCCGGCCCCAAGTAAAACGAACAATGCAGGCAATGCGCAACAGAATAACGTCCCAAGAGACGTAAATAAAGATATAAATGCGATGGCCTTTTTCATTTGTCTGAAGCAGGTGGTGTACGTATAATCTTATCGACGTTGTATCCAGAGTCATTGACCAATGTTTGAATACGTTCATCTGCCAAAGACAATTCATCTTTGAGCCATACTGAAACCAATGAGTCGTCAAGGTTGACAGTTACTTTTTCAACCGAGGACTCACCACCAAATGTTTTTTCTAGACCTTGAACACAGAATGAACAAACCATTCCCTTGACGGTAACCTCTATATCGGCGGTTTCGCCAGCAATAGATTGAGCGATGAAAAATAAAAAAGGTAGCATGTTGAACTCCTGATTGGTTGAATGTAGTGTTAAAAATGTGCCATCATTTGAAACCAGTAGGTTCCATTTAGGGAAACACCAGTTTCCCATAAAACGGTTCGATAGAAGTATCTTAATAGGGGAGTGAACATTGGGGGGCCTTCTGCACCAGACATATGCTCTACTTGACCCACGACCCATATTTGCAGTTCATCATATTGTGCAACGTAAGGTGCAATACCAAATCTATATCGAGCGCTATACGGTAGTGTACTCATTTTTGTGAGTGTGGGAAATGTATACGACGTGAACGCTGTATATATTTTGGGAGTTTCGAAGTCTGCTTGAACTCCCAATACTCCATGTATAGAGTCGCCAAGAGAACCATTCTGTAAAACATTCCACCCAACTCCTGTCATGGCATATAAATTGGCTTGAGAACCAATTCTGTTCCATCTTTTCAACAAAGTATTGAAGTGTACACTTGGTAAGGAGAGTGTTGTTGAACCGGAATCCATTTTCACATAGGTTGTCGCAACAGCAACATTTCGATGTATTGTGTAATTAAGTTGTGTCATCGTCATATTGGGACGATGAATACTCGTTACAGCAGTCCCATTTTTAAACGTGACAGGGTGTGCTTGTAGTACTGCGATTATTGTCATCCAGAAGACAACCATTCTCACCTCTTTTTTCGTTTCTGATTTTTTGTACCTATACCGTATACCCCTATATAGTATATAGCATTCCAAGTAACAAGGTTAAATCCTCATAATTTAACGGTAAGCAGTTTCAAATTATGTAGAAAAAACAAAAAATGCACCCAAAGGATGCATTTTTACAAAACATACAAGAAAACTTGTAGAGTTTACCTTTACGAATTGACTACTCTTCAGTAGTTTCTTCTTCAGTAGTCTCTTCAGTAGTCTCTTCAGTAGTTTCTTCAGTAGTCTCTTCTGTAGCTGTGTCCTCGTCTTTTTCACCACAAGCGAAAGTGGTAGCCAAAGATGCGCCAAGTACAAGAGTCAAAACCAATTTGAATGCATTCATGATTGCGTCTCCGTTAAATAATAACAGTTTTAGTTAGTTAGAAATGCACAATAAAGTGCCTGTACTTATATCAAGTACACCATATACTTGCAAATTTTGAATGGACGTGTCAACTTTTTTTCATCAATTTATTAAAAAAACAGACTGACATCCATAGATTTGGTTAACACTACTTCCAAAGCACAGTGTTTGGAGAGAACACATTATGGTTGGTTTACAGATGGAACATTGGATACTCGAAGTGGGTATCGTTGTCTTGGGTTTATGGGCTGTCTGGAACAGTTTGCCACGAGATCCAAACATTTCGTGGTCTGAGTATCAACAAGATTTGTTGAAGGCTTTAGAGCAACTCTCCATAGTGGATCCCCTATATCCAAAACCGTTGACGTTGCTTGAATGGTCTGACATAAAAGTCGATTCAAAAGAAGTACATTTGGTGTTGCAACGTAGGCTTGCAGATCTAATTGTTGTTGGTCGAACAGAGCATGTTGATGTTTGGAAGCGTCAGTTGGAACTGTCTACTCTCAGTGTGGATTGGTCTCAGACGGATTCTTTGTTGGCATCACTAGAAGCTGCGTTGACAGTTTCTTCTCAGCGTTTTGTCTTTGTAGTAGAAGAAGCAGACGCGCAAGTACTGCTGGCGTTTTTACATGCACATCCTGCTGTACGAGATTTTACGGGAGCGGTGTTGTTCATCGATCCGATTGTCAATGCTGAGTGGATGATGGAGCATTTTAACAACGATGAAATGGATGTTGAAGCCAACATTTCAGTGCCCTACTTTGTCTGTCTTGGAGATGAAGCATCGTCCTTTCCAATGCCAACAGTTACAGATGCGGGTTGGAAAGCAATTGATGTCATAGAATGTGCATCAGATGTGTTACCATGGGCAAGATCAAATGATCCTCATTGGGTGATCTACATGGGGTTGTTGTTGAGCAAACGTAAGGAGAGTGTATGAGTAAAGAAGAATCGAGTCCTGAGGTTGAACCTTCTGAGGGAAAGACCCAAGATGTGGATACCAACTCGGATAAGAAAAAAGCCTCTTTGGATATGAATACAGTGTTTTTTGCAATTGTGGCCGTAGCATTTGCATTTATGGTCATGGGTACGATCTTTCCAAAACATCAGACCATTATGGATCAACCAGTACAAGTTAAAACAATTACGAATACAACTCTAACAGGAACGATTCTTGGTGAAGCGACTTGTGGTGAATCAGATACTTTCAGAATAAAGGTTCGTCAAGACGGTCGAAATATTGCTGTAGGGACCTCCAGATTTGATGTCAGTTCCCAAAAGTGGTCCTACACTCTTCCCATTAAAGATCCAGAAACGCATACTCAAGATGTTGTTGCTTTGTGTGAGCGTGATGGTGCGAAAGATGGCTGGGCTCAAATGCCCATTACGAGTACATCACTTGATGTAGAATTGACGCCTGTACCATCATTGCCTGATAAAGTCGGTCAGGCAGCGTTGTCTTCTGCCAAAGGATCCGTCAATTTAGCAATTGGACTCATTGGATACATTGCGTTGTTTTTGGGGTTGATGAAAATTGTTGAAAAGGCAGGAGGTTTACAATGGATGGCTGGATTGATTCGTCCTTTGTTGGTGCGTCTATTTCCAGATGTACCACCAGATCACCCTGCAATGGGTGCAATGGTGATGAATATTGCTGCCAACGCTTTGGGTCTTGGAAATGCAGCGACGCCATTTGGTCTCAAGGCGATGAAAGAGTTGAATGACCTCAATCCCCATAAGGGAACTGCAACCAATGCGATGTGCTTATTTTTGGCGATAAACACCAGTGGGTTGGCTCTGCTTCCGACAGGTATTATTGGTTTGCGTGCTCAGTTTGGTTCGACTGATCCTGCTGCAATTTTTCCGACGACACTGTTGGCTACCGCACTATCAACGGGGGTCGGTATTTTTGCCGCCAAAACCTTGTCTAAGTTCTTTGCATCGCCAACAGCCGATGCGGATTTTGTTCCACCGGTGTTTACCAAATCCAAGAGGGGACTAAAAGAGTTGATTCCATTGTTTCTCTTTGCGTTGAGTTTGGTTGCACTTGTTGTGACAGTCTATTCTCTTGGTGAAAGTGCAAGCGTTTGGATTATGCCTACCCTTATTTTTGGTATGATTTTGGTTGGTGTAGTACGTGGTGTGCCTGTGTATGAATCCTTTATTGAAGGGGCGAAAGAAGGCTTTGATTTGGGTGTGATGATCATTCCTTACCTTATTGCGATTTTGTCTGCGATTGGGATGTTTAGAGCCAGTGGTGGTTTGGAAATGATGGTGGGTTGGATTGAGCCGGTGACCAGTTTTATCAACTTGCCAGGTGAAGTATTGCCATTGGCCTTGTTGCGTCCTTTGAGTGGTTCAGGTGCATTTGGAATTACGGCTGAATTGGTTCAAACATATGGTGCAGATAGTTATATTGGAAACTTGGCTTCTACAATGAACGGATCGACTGAAACCACATTTTATGTGTTGGCAGTGTATTTTGGTTCGGTTGGGGTGCATCGCTATCGTCATGCATTGTGGGCAGGATTGGCTGCTGATATTACGGGCGTATTTGCCAGTATTTTGGCAGTGTCATGGCTACTCGGCTCTTGAAGAACACTGTGATTGTGATGGTCTTATAGAGTCGAGAGTTATCTGATCTTGGCTACTCTTGTCTACCCCACTTCAGCCCAATCTTCCGTCAAGTTATGGAGTACTTGTTGTGCTTCATGTTCTGTGATGAGTGGTAAGTACACAGCAGAACCTGCAACTTGAAGAACAACCTGAGACAGCCCCAGTATTTTTAACAAAGGATCTTCTGTTCTATATACACATTGAATCTTTTCTCTATCTAGAAGCCATGTCCTTTTATTGAGATAGCCCGATCGAGAAAGAATGGCGTGAGGAGTGATACTCCATTGTTGCATTTGAAAATCTAATTCGGTCAACCCAAGTACAACAACGGTAGATAAAACTGCAACAATAGAAAAGTACACAGCAGAGAGTTCCAACGACCACCAAGCAAAAGCCATGGTGCAGATGGCAGGAACCAAGTATCCAAATACGATGATGAATCGAGCTTTACTGTGTGGTGTGTAGGTTTTCGCATTTAAGATTTCGGATGCTGAAGTTGGCGCGATGGTTTCCAGTAACTGGGCAAAATATTGTCGTTCAACCATTGGGATGACCCCCTCAGAACGTCTAACTTCTCCATCGGTCATTCCAAGTGCCGCTGTTTCTAAGTAGAGTGTTCCAAAGCCCATTTGGCGTCTCAACCAAGGCTCAAACCACTCAATCGTTTGAATCTTGTGCCGTGGAATCTCTACGGATCGTTTGGTGATCAATCCTGAAACGATATTGATTTCTTCAGCATCAATGTGTAATTTCAGTTTGTGGTATCGCAAGGTTGCTTGAATCGAAGACCAAATCCAGGAAAAGGCAAATGAAATAGACATCAATCCAATAAAAAGAGGCAAGGTCAAAGAAGATGCCATTTGCTGTGCGTCGTTGGGGTTCATCACAGACAATGCTTCCGAGGCAATGGCAGATAAGACAACGACTGTACCGACTGTACGACGAGAGAGTCCAAATAAAAGTACTTCTCCCCAAGAAAGTGAAAGAACAGCCTCTGCAGGATGTTCATTATCTTGGTATTGATGTTGACGTTTGGACTTCTGGAGAGCCTTTTTTAACTGAGTGGCATCTTTTAATGACAATGCAGAGAGTAAGCCTTTGGTGGATGCATCGCCCGCGGTCTCTAATTTGAGTTCGACCAAGTCAAAGTATTTGTGCAGTAGATTCTGTGTGATTTCTATATTTTGGATTCTGGCAGGGTCTAGGGTTCGTGCTTGTCGAAAAATCAGGCCCATTTTCAAAATCAACTTGCCGTCTTGTACACGATATCTCAACGTCAAAAAATGAATTAAGGTACGAATGACAGAGAGTGCGACAAAAAACAGTACAAAGATACTATCAATAACCTGATGTGCTTGATTGCCACCGACAATAATAAAGAGCAAGAGTGGCCAGGCATTTTGAAGTGTGCGCCCCATTTGAGGGAGTAAATTGATCAACAGACTGTATGGATGTAGTTGTCCCCACTCCTCTAAGTCTACGCTGTCCTCATCTGTGAAGGAAGGGCTTGGGAGTGATGTTGTGTGTGACTCATCCAACTCCATTGTCTCGGTACTGAAATGGTTCCAATGCTCATCAATTTCGGTGGGTAAGTCTTCTAGACCAATTAATTGAGCATCGATACATAGATCTTCTTCTTTGTTTTCTTCTTTGTTTTCTTCTTTGTCTTGTTTGCTCTCTCTGACTTCTTTTTCTTCCGTGATATCTGTTTCTAAATAGTTGTCTCCAGTTTTCGCTTTGAGGGCCCTTGCATTCTCTAAGATGGTTTCAAAGGAATCTTCCATGTCGGAGACGACCTGTTGACCCTCTTGTTGTGCTTCTGGTTGAACCTGTTTGGGATCTATTGGCTTTGAGGTTTCTTCGAGGGGTTCATCACCTGACGTTGGGTTTGATGTGTCATTGGAACTAGACACCATCGTCTCCTTCTCTTTTGGACAAAACGTCTCGGAGGTGCTGGGCATCTTCTTGAGCCAATCCAGGAATGATACCATCTGGCGTTACTCCAGAAGCCGTATAGAGCATTAAGGTGGATAAGCCCAGTAAGCGATCTATCGGACCTTGATGGGTGTCTATATGTTGAATCCGATGCAGTGGAATGGCAGAGGATCTTCGAAAGAGCACTCCCTGTTGTACCAAAAAGTCATGATTTCTAATATCGTATCGAAAGAAATGATATTCCAATGTTGGCCATAACAATGCCCAAACAACGTGATAGGTCAAATAGATCCCACAAAGTAAAGCAGCAACTTTGTAATTGAACATCCACATGAGCAATGGAAAACTCAAGGCTGTAAAGGGAGTGGTCACGAGTGCAAGTCTGAAAAATCGTCCAAAACGCCACGCATATGTGATGTTTGGATCCAACTGACTTTGCGGAGTGTAGATTGAAGAAGACATGTTGAAAACCCTACGTACTGTCATTGAGCATAGCCCATTTTAGCGATAAAAGGAAACTGTGTCCAACTAGAAAAGGAGCATTTGTATGAGAAAACACGATGGTGACGATCTTTCGGAAAGTATAGAAGAATTATCGGAAAGAAATGGGGTGTCAATACATTGGGTAGACACTTGTGACTCTACGAATGTTCTTGCCAGTACGTTGGCATCTACAGGATGGAGAGGGATTGTACTGACCGATCATCAAGAACGAGGTAGAGGACGAATGCAAAGAGTCTGGTCTTCAGAACGAGGACAAAATATTTTGCTGTCCTGGGTGTCAGATTGGCACTGTCCAATTTCTGATCTGCCGAGGATTACGTTGTTATTGGCGGCAGAACTGGCAGATGAATTTGATTTGTGGGTGAAGTGGCCAAACGATTTAATGACCGCAGATGGCTGTAAGGTTGGTGGTATTTTATCGAGTGTTCATACACTTGGTACCGTAGAACATACAGTTGTGGTCGGTGTGGGGATCAATGTTCATCAAACCAATTTTTCCTCAGATATTAAAGCCTCTTCGTTGCAGTTGTTGCGCGTTGATGAAGGCCGTTCAGACAGTCCTTTATCGCGCACAGATATTGTGGAGCGTATGATCCAAGTTTTTAATAGAGTGAATGTCAAAGATACATTGGATCGATGGAGAGAGCGATCTATAACCTTAGGTAAAACAGTAACCGTTGCAGATCGAAGAGGGGTTGTTAGTGGCATTCGAGAGGATGGTGCGTTAATCGTGGATGGTATTCCCATCACCAGTGGGGATGTAACTCTTTTGGAGATGTGAGTGATGTTGTTGGTCATTGATGTTGGCAATAGCAATACAGTCATTGGTGCTATGGAGTCAGGCAAGGTCAAGTTTCATTGGCGCATTACGACTCAATCTAGAACAACTGATGAGTTTGGCATGTTGTTGCTTGAGTTGTTGCGGTTTCGAAATATTGAGACGTCAGATATTGTGGGAGTCTGTGTATCTTGTGTTGTACCTTCAGTACTGTATGCGATTGAAAAGGCTTCAAAGCGATATTTGAATCAAGATGCGTTTGTCATTGGAAAAGGGATCAAAACAGGCATGCGAATCTGTACGGACAATCCACAGCAGATTGGTGCAGATAGGATTGTCAATGCAGTGGCGGCGTATCGTCGATACCCACAGGCTTTGGTGGTTGTTGATTTTGGAACGGCCACAACATTGGATTGCGTGAATGCAAAGGGTGAATATCTTGGTGGTTCAATCTCCCCTGGATTTAAGATTTCTTCAGATGCTCTCTTTGTCAAAACGGCCAAATTGCCCAAAGTAGAAGTTGAGCGAACAGATTCTGTGATTGGAAAGAATACCATTCACAGCATGCAAGCAGGAATGTTTTGGGGCTATGTAGGTTTGGTCAATGAATTGGCACGTCGTTGTAAAAATGAATTACGGATTCTGAATCCTTCTGGACCTGTACGATGTATTGCTACGGGTGGATTGGCCAATTTGGTTGGTTCAGACTGTGAGGAGATTGACTCCGTACAACACAATTTGACACTCTTTGGATTGTGGGATCTCTATCACCTCAATTCATAAGATGGACAGTTATACTGTGACTGTGTAGACTCTTTTATGAACCAGACTTTGATGAGGCTTCAATGAGCATTCCCTATTCTCAACTTAATATCTCGATGGTAACCCAAGACAAGCTTCAGTCTTCTAATGCACAAGTCAAGATGCAACTGGCTCAAGGGCAAGGGTGTACGTCGGATGAAGAAGCGTTGGTTGTTTGCATGATTTTGTGCCAAGATTCGGATTCTTCAGTCGCAGCACTGGCTCAGTCTTCGATGTCTGCTTGGGACGCAGAGCGATTGGTCAATGCATTGACTCGCCAAACGCATGGTAAAGTATTGGAGTTTGTGGTTCAATTTCTTCCAGCCTTCGATCGCATTGATGA
>ERZ807291.8164-NODE-8164-length-11786-cov-5.616912_pt1 | contig 11786 bp, 10 predicted proteins | sample MGYA00521257_ERZ807291 | MGnify/ENA primary metagenome ERZ807291 (study PRJEB31413, sample SAMN03169783) | marine metagenome | biome: Marine; feature: Water; material: Subsurface seawater | place: North Sea | collected 2011-04-28 | depth 1 m m ...
GAAACATCCTCTTTCCCACTGCTTTCTTCCTGAGTAACTGTCGTAATCCTATCCCCTACCCCAGCCAACCCAACACCCACATCGCGAAGATCTTTACCCACGCCTTGTAAGCCTTGGTTTAATGAATCAATTTTTTGGTCAATTTTGGCTGTGGATGCAACTAAGGCATCAGAACGTTTCTTTTCATCCATGAGTAAAGCTTTTGCTTCATCGGCAGCTTTTTCCTCAGCTTTCGCTTTCTCTAAGGTGGCCGCAAGTTCAACCCGCATTGAGGCGGCTTCTCTTTCTTTTTTGTCTTTCAGCTCAGAAAGTTGTTCCTGTTTTTTCTTCGCCTCTTCCAAATTTTTGGCAAGCAATTCCAACTCTTTTTTAGATGCGGCATTACTTTGCAACAACTCTTCCCTTTTTTGAGCGATCTCTTCGCGTTGTTTTGCAAGTTCTGCTGCCTCATTTTGGGCCTCTGCAATCGCAACCTCATTTCCGGCGATTACTTCATCCCGAGAAGCGATTGCCTGCTCTTTTGATTCAAGTTCTTTTTGACGCTGAAGAATTTGCTCTTCCAAATCCTCTTTCTGTTTTTCAAGAGCATCTTTATCGCTGCTTAAATTTTCCAACAAGGTTTCATTGGTCGCTTCGAGCTCTGCAACCACATCATCGTAACTTTCCCCATCAGATATTCTTTCGATGACTTCCTTGGAAACTACTTTTTGTCCGTCTTGAGCAATCGTAGCTCCCTCGGGTACATCAAAACGGGCAAGGGCAAGTATGCTGAGCAACAGAAAGTCACAAACGACAAGCAGTAAGCTTCGATTCATACTTTTACTCTTCCGACTGCTTTACAATCAAATGATTACGATAAGGACGAACCACGAAGATCTTTAAAGCAGCGACGAATAAAATACCAAAGAGTGTAGAGGTATAAGCACCGATCAGGGCGTCCTGCTTGACATCCAAGACAAGTAGTAAGATCAAAGACAAAACAGTTCCCCCGAGCCCAATATATAAACCAAGGTCAAACAAATTGTCCTCATTATCAAGAAGATCGAGCTTAAGACTTGCCTTAAGTTCTTCGTTCTTGACTTGAGATATCCGAGAAAGACATATCATGAAAATGGCTACCTGAATGAGCAGAAATACTCCTGCGATGATAGCTGTGACTACAGTTAAATTTTGATCCGCCATGGATTCCTCTTTGGCATAGGCGAGAAGATTCGCAAGTGCAAAATCAAATCCAGCTACGGAAACTTGTCCACGTGGGGTTTGGAGAAGAGTTGGCTCAAGTGCCAAAACAGAGAGTAAACCCCATACAATAGAGACCGAAAGCCGTCTCGACCAACGTAAAATAAAGTGACTGTTGGCACGTAAATAACTTGGTCTCGGCAACACGTTCGAAAGGAAGAGTAAAAAAAAGAAAAAGCTCGAAGTTATTAAAATTAATTTTATCGCAATAGCTATGTCACGGTTTTCGTGAGAAATGTAAGTAAGTAAGAAGCCTCCTAGCAGAGGGAACACCGGAGAAATCGCACTTTCCAATATCCCTTCTTCATGGATAGGTTTATTTTGATCGAGTAAATGCTCTAAGGCACCTTTACCGTGATACATCGCCGTCCGAAGGTCCTGTAAAGCAGCTACAGCAGCTTCTTTATCTCCATCTTTAGAAAAAACCGGATAACTCTCGATAAAACTGTGAATTCCTGAAGGATCCCCCGTTAATAAGGTAGCCGCGTAAATAACTTTTAATTCGTTTTCAAAATCTTTCCTGATAATTTCTTGCTCCTGCTCTAAGGTGGCAATTTCTCTGCGAGCTTCAACCCGCTCGGCAAGCGGAAGGAAGTTGATTTCCCTACTCATTTGTTTGGTTTTACCGATGGATGACGAAAGGGGGCGATTTCTCATCCGTACCATCGCGGCCAATTCAAAAACTCCCTGCAAATCAGGACAGCTTTTTGTGAGCTCTGCCATTTGCATAAGGTTCATCTTGCGGGCGAGTTGGTGGGCAGCCCAAAAGAAAGACCGGATTCTCTCTTTTGCTTCGAGGTTCCCAAGTAAAGTCTGCTGGGCCAGTTTTCCAATTTCAAAACTCGTTTCATCTGAATAATAGCCGTTTTCCATAGCCATTGCAGTGCCAACCATCATAGGAACAAGGATAGGGTAAGGAAGCCAACGCCCATGACTTTCAAGCTTACCCTCGTCATTCATAATGCCTCCGATAATGACTGCATAAGCTCCGGAACTCGTACGACCAACCTTTAGCATACTCAATCTATCGGCTAAATCCTTAAAATCAGCTGGTGGCATGGTTTGATTCCCCTCAAGCATCGTAACATTTGCACTGGATTTATCCTTCGTTACTGAAAACCAGGTCACTCTGTCCTGGTATTGTGCTAAAGCTGCCCGAGCATCTGCCATACATTCATCTCTAATGTCTGCTTCAGATTTATTTACATCCATCTCTGTCGTTGACCGTAAGCCAACGGACAAAATAATTTTTCGATCAGGAAAGTATGGAAAACCTTCCAGATTTGCTACCTTTACCCCCGGAAAGGCAGAGACTAATGGTTCTGCCAATAAACGATTCCAAAAATTACCAGGGCGACCCTCATCTGGAATAGCCTGAAGTAATGCACGGACATTGGTATTGGAACTTTCAGAGGATAATCTTTCACGCAAATCTCCCTGAACGGTTGCACGGTTATAGACTATAAATGCTTCGTATCTCTTGCGGTTTAGATTGAATGTATCAATACCTCCAAAATAAGACTTAAATGCGAGCAGGTCGAAAATGCTTCCTCCTCCTGAAATCTCAAGCTCAGGGGTCATTTTATTGGTAATGGTCCTGGCGTATTCCTCCCGTCTGTCGACTGATGTCAAAGGAAGTAACATCTCAGCAGGCCCAAGATTATTTTGCCTTAATTGCCGTACCATTTCCTCGTCTAATTTTTTGGTACCCTCTCCTACATCCTCGAGAGTATTTTCCGAAATTGCCGAGAAAAAAACAGGAGAGCCAAACCCAAGGATTGCCAACACTAAACAAATGGGCAGAGAAATCACGCTCCCCAACCTTCGTTGATTATTTGATTCTAACTTAGCCAATATGTTCCTTATATTCTTTAACTTCGCCACAAGTGGCAATTGCAATTTGTTCACATAATGACATATATTCCATACGGCAACTTTCTTGCCAAAACTTTACACAAACAACATTTAGAATAAAAATTTACCTGCTATGAGCCTTCGCATCACTCAATACGGAGAAGCCATCCTTACCGAGGAGGGAAAAAAAGTGGAATCTTTTGATGATGAGCTTTCCGAACTTTCCAAGAACATGCTCGAAGCTATGTACCAAGTGGAAGGGATCGGTTTGGCTGCTCAGCAGGTAGGTGAAGCAATGCAGTTTTGCGTGGTCGATGTACCCGAGCATCCCGAATACCCCATGGCCTGCATTTTGGACGGCAAGCCCCTCTCCCCCTCTCTGCTCATGCCGATCTCTTTAGCAAATCCTGAGGTCACCCTCCTACCCTCTGACGAATTTTATTACGAAGAAGGCTGCCTCTCTTTCCCTGAAATTCGTGGAGATGTAGCCCGACCTGAAAGAATCATCGTTCGATACCAGGACTTAGATGGAGCAAAGCACGAATTGGAATGCGACGGTCTTTTAGCACGCTGTATTCAGCACGAGGCCGATCATCTCGAAGGAATCCTCTTTATTGACCGAATGGAAAAAGAAGTTTTCGCCGAAATAAAATCGGATGTTAAGGCTCTGAAAAAAAGGACCTTAGATTGTCTAAAAGATGGGAAACTACCCCAAGTACCCATCCCCCAAGCTGAGGAGTGAAAAGACACACGAGACAGGGAGAAGTCATCTTATCCGCGATCAAGACTGCCGGTCGACCTCTTACGCCATTAGAGATTCATGAATTGGCTTCAAAAAAAATTCCCCGGCTAGGAATAGCCACCACTTACCGGCACATAAAAACTCTCAGCGAAAGCCATCAGGTCGTGGGAGTCGATTATCCTGGACAACCACCTCGCTATGAGTGGGCGGATGGGCAGGACAAGGTCCACTTTGCCTGCCGAGCCTGTGATAAATTATTTGCCTTAGAGGACACCATGGAAGATACACCCCCAGCCAAAGCACCCAAAGGATTTAAGGTACAGGGCTTCGAGGTTATGCTGTACGGGATGTGTCCGGAGTGTGGGTGAACGATCTAAGTACTAGAACGAAAAGCCTAACCCAGCGAAAATTGCCCTGCCCAAGGCAGGATATCCATCGGCTTCTTCATATTCTTTATCCAAAAGATTTTCGATTCTACCAAAGAGCTTAATTTCCTCAGTAATTTGATAATCTCCAAAAACTCGAAGAATAGCAAAATCATCTCCTTTGACTCTAACAAAAGTTCCCCCGTCGATGTCCATTACATCCTGTGTAAGTTTCATTCCCATCCCTAAAGTATGGGTCTCATTGGCATGTTGAACAACGAGGTGTCCAAGAAATCTGGGACGTCGTAACAACCTCTCATTCGTGCTGGAATTCTCTGATTCCAAATAAGAGAATGATAGACGGTATGCGAAATTTCCCTGAATTGCTTCAAGAGAAGATTCAAAACCCTTTGAACTCGCACCACCCACATTCGATGTCGTAAACCCACTCCACTCAATAAGATCTTCAAATTCAGTTTCAAAATAGGAAAATCGCAAATGTAAGATCTCATTGGGCTTCGCGACGAACCCGACTTCCCAGGAGTCTGCTTTCTCAGGATTTAAATCTGGGTTTCCCCACATTCCATAAAGATCATTCGCCTGGGGAGGGGAGAAACTTGTGGAATATCTTGTAACTAGGCAGAGTCCTTCAGATAAATCTTTTTCAAACAGACCCGACCAAGTGGTGGCGCTTCCATAATCAGAAAAATTATCCTTACGGGCTCCCAGGGTCAGGGATGTATTCTCAGGCAAAGAAAAGGTGGAAAGAACAAAAACACTTTGGGAGTCTGCCCCTTGATTTATATCCACTGCATTCGTGGCATTATCTTTTTTGAAGAAAGAATCTCTCTGGTACTCAGCCCCAACAGCGACTTGTATTCCTTCCGTTGCTGCGCCACTTAGCTGTAGTTCCACCGAATTGGTTTTGGCATCATAGGCAGTATTGGAAAAGCTATCCTTGCCGATCAAATTATCCTCCGAATAGGAATAAAAGGCTGAAGTTTTCCACCCCCCCATGTCCAGGGTTATTCCGGGCGATACCAAATATCCCTCGATTTCCTGATACTGTCCATCGACTGGATAGCTCGGGCTTTTCCGGTTCCCTGGATAGTTCACTTCACTCGATGTCCCCAGCCCGAGGAAATCAATCTTCAAATTCTCCGTCACCCGGCGTGATAAATGAAATAAAACAGACTGGTTATCAAACTGCGAGTGTGGTTGTTCATTGTCGGTGGCATGCAAGGACGTCCCCACCCTCCCTTCCCATCCCGAGTCACTAAATCCATAATCGATACCATTATAAATCGAATGATTCGACCCACCCTCCATTGTCCAATTCAAGCGCTTCTCTTTGGTCTCGCTTCGAAGCATGACGGCTCCACCTATCCCTTCCGCACCGTACTGGACAGAAGAGGAACCCCTCAGCACCTCCAGGCTGGAAACCCCAATCAGGGCAAGTTGCCCTAAGTTATAGGTTCCGGAAAACCCGCCGTTTAATTTTCTACCCTCAAAAAGAAAAGTTACATGATCACTCTGGGCACCACGGCTAAAAAGGGAAGTTTGCGAACCCGCTTGACCGGTTCGCACCACCGCCATTCCAGGTACGGAACGTAATGCATCGGCCAAATTATAAATTTGTCTTTGTTCTAGATCCTCCCGGGATATTCTTGATACCCAAGGTGAAGCATCACTAAAGAGTTCTGGCATTCGCCTTTCAATCACAATTAAAGGTTCGAGTTGTTCCTTATCCGCAAAAGTTGAAGTAACCGCAGGCAAAGCAACAAGGCATATGATAAAGGATAAAAGAGGAGATAAAACGGACATAAGCATTATTGATAATCAATTATCAATTATCTGCAAGAACAATGGAATAATGCGAGGAGACAGCAAGGCGGAGGTGGCGGTAATCCAAAGTGGTTTGCGGAATTTGGCCCAAGCCATCTTTTCGCACATTTGATAACAAGAGGTCGCCGTAGGTTGCGACCTTACGAAGACAAAGTGGTTACATTTGTGACGACTGGATTTTTTTAGCCCAACGGGGCTAATGTCATGCTTCTAACAGGGCTTATCGGTCTACTTCCCGGAAAACTAGCCTGCAGTCTTACTCAGATGCTTTTTCGAAATCCTGAGTTTCGTAATTATAAAAAACTTTTTGGGGAAGAGCTTCTTTCATGAAGTAGAGCCAAGTGGCGTCTTTATTACGAAACAGGTGAGGATGTACCTGAGGACCTGTCCAAACCCATTCCTGCTGAGGATGCCAGTACCAGAGGTTCGGCTGATTCAACACAGGAACATAGATCCATCCGTAATTCTCGTGCATGATCCAGTCATTCCCGGCGTTGTAATATTTCCCAAACCAAGAGGAATCGAGCCATCCCTCTGCCCCACCCACTTGAGTTGACTGAGAAAGTGCTTGATTAAGACCAGAATTCGCCACAGCGTCCGCTATAGTTTCACCGGGATCCAACCGGATATAAACCCGGGTGGTGAAGCCTTCGGCCGACAAGTTGATGCTAACTCTTGCTTTTTCAGTAACCTGGGTGGTCTCGGCAAAACCGTCGGCAATGGAAATATCGGTTGAGCTTGTGGACCATTCGAGTTCGCTTGGTTGAAGAACGGTAAGGGTACCGTCGTCGAGCCGAAGGTAGGCTCTAAGGGCGGTTTTCTCCTTGGATGAAAGGGTACTCTTGCCGGCTTCCCCAACGATCCCGGTGGGAACGGTAAAGTCTGCATAGGCACCGACTTGGTTGAGAACCTGTCCAGAGGCATCCCGATTTATTCCATGGAAGGAACCACCAATAACTCCCTGATTCTCAATCGCCCCGAATGTGATTGAATGAAATAAAGCAAAGAAAAATACAATTGGGAAACAAAACAAGTTATTCATAATATTACTAATTTACTACTTTCTTTAACGAATCCCCCAAGGTCAAGTCAAGTTTTACAAGAAAGAGACAGACCTTTTCTCGACTTCTGAATAATCTGGGTCTAATGAATGTAAGGTAGGGTGAAAATATTTAAATACATTTGGGTGTGGATGAGCATATTCTCGGCAGGAGGCGTAGTCACTCGTGCCTGGGCGGACCCGATGGTTTTCAATCTAACGCCACTTGGGAAAATGAACAAGATAGATGTGCTTCTGGCCACGGGATTTGGTAGTGGTCAGGTGAAGGGAAGATTTACTCAAATAGCAGGTAATATAAAATTTTCGGTTCGCAACCCAAGTGTATCCATTGGAGATGTTGCGATGGACGCGCGGACTTTACAATTTGGATATGGAAAAGTGAATGGAGATGCCCATAATCCAGAATGGTTAAATTCTTCCCAGTTTCCACGAATCTCATTTCGCCTGGAAGAATTATCCAACCATCGCTGGCAGGGAGAAGTGATGAAGGCCAAAGCATCCGGCAAGCTCAAAATCAAGGGGCAGTTGATCCCGATCTCTGTGCCTGTCAATCTGAGATATTTGCGGGCTGAACGACGTGCATATGATGGAAAAAGCGGAGATGTGCTTTATGTAACAGGAGAGTTCCCACTAAGTCGTGGCCAATTTGGGATTAACTCAGGATCTGCTCTTGACTCAGTCTTAGATGCAATCACAGTTCGTATCCAATTGATGGCGGGTTCAAAAACTATACGACCCTTTTTGCCTTGCCGAATCTTTGGTGGACGACCCTAAGTCATCGAATTTTCATTCTCTTTGGATAATTCTTATCCCTGCCAAGTAAGGGCATGACATAAAGCAAGCCCGAGGGCATCCGATTGATCAAAGGGCAAGGGTTTCCCTAATCCAAGCATCTGTGATAAAGTCAAAGACATCTGTTCTTTACTCGCCCGACCGAATCCGACGACCGCCTGCTTAACCCGCAGGGGAGCATACTCAAAGACAGCGGTACCGCGAATCGCCACTGCAGAAATAGCGGCTCCTTTTGCAGAACCCATAATCTGAGCAGTCTTGAAATTTTGTACATAAATGGTGGCTTCACAGGAAACATGACGAGGTTTCCATAGATCAACAAGACCTGCTACCGTCTGATGAATTCTGCCCAAGCAATCTACAGAATCAACTTTAGCGGTTAGTTTGAGTGTTTCAGAATGCAATAACTGATAGGTGGAACCTTTACACTCAAGGACAGCAAGCCCTGTACCGCGGAGACTGGGATCAATTCCTAAGATTCGCCCAACGAAAGGTTTTTTTTGAAGGAGAGCGGAGCTGTCAACTGGCTGTGCTTTTTTTCCCTGACCTGCGAGATGTTGGGCCCATAATTTACGCGATCGACTGTTCATACAAAAAACTAATTAAAAAATCATCCTTAATCCGGCAATTACGATAAAAAACCAAATCATACTCTCAAAAAATTTCTGATGGATCCTTTTTACTATGATCGGAGCAATTACTGCTCCTATCATTGCTGGAATAAATAGCCAACCGCTTACAGCAATGGATTCCCAGTTGATAATCCCAAGGTCAACCATGAAGGGAATCTTGCAAACATTTACAATAAGAAAAAGCCATGCAGAAGTTCCAATAAAAGCATATTTTGGCAGGCCCATGACTAGAAGGTAAAGCTGAGCAATCGGGCCTGCCGCATTGGCCAACATCGTGGCAACTCCACCAATCGATCCAAATATAATACCCAAACCAATAGAACCTTTGGGAATTTCTTGTACTAAATCATCTTCAGTGGAAGTTGGTTCTTTCTTTTTCTTCTTTTTGCGAAAGTTAAGAATAAAATGAAGTGCAGTCATACTCAAAAGGATCATTCCAATTAAAATTTTCAATTGGTTAACCCGATCGTCACCTCCTTGAAAATAATCAAAGACCCACCACCCCAAAACTGTTCCGATCAGGAAACATGGCAGTAATCGAATTATATATTTCCAATCAGCATGCCTGCGGTAAACTACTGTTGCAGCAATATCCGCAGAAATTAATACAGGAAGGAGAAGACCTACCGATAATGGAACTCCAATTGGACCGAGTGCATCCTCCATAACCAAAGCAAAAATAGCAACTGTCAGGTTACCAGCACCAGGAATCCCACCCTTACTCATACCCATAATTAAAGCGCCAAGGGCAAGTAGAAACCAATGAGTCTGAGTCAAGACTTCCATTTTAAATAATCGATCATCGACGAGTTGTGTTTTAAACAGAAAAACTTGTCAGGCGAGGGAAAAGGTACCCGAGGAAACTTCAAAGGTTTCCCAAATGGCAGACTCGGCTTCGGAAGGATAAGCTGTACCTGTTGCAAAAACCTGTGCCTCAGGTGGCAATAATTTACGGAAATTTGCTTTTCGTTTATTATCAAGCTCCCCCAACACATCATCTGCAAGAATAAGCGGTACGCGACCAAGAGATTGGCGAAGGTAAGTAAATTCTGCCAAGCGAAGAGCGAGTACTAACCCTCGTTGCTGCCCCTCGGATGCGTAAGTCCGGGCATCCCTTTTTTGTAAACGAAACAAAAAATCGTCACGGTGTGGTCCTTTACGAGTGGAGCCCATAATACGATCCCGAGGCCTTTCATCAGCTAATCTCTGCAAGTATTCTTCGACTGATTCAATTGATAAATCCGGAGCGTACTGGAGGTCAGCCTTTTCTGCTTTGTCTGTAAGGGAGGAATAACTAAGAGCAAGAGATTGAGATATCAATGGAATAGACTTGGCACGAAATATATGTATTGCGACCGCGCATTGGGCAAGAGATTGCTCAAAGGCTAGGAGTTCTCCGTCACTCGCTTCTCTTTTGAGTAAAACATTTCGCTCACGTAAAGAACGGGTATACCCTTGTAAATTATTAAAATACTCAAGAGAAGAGGAAGATAGCAAAAGATCGAGCCATTTACGTCTATCCGAGGGGCCTTCTCTTATAAGTCGAAAGTCACGGGAACTGAGGGTTACTGCAGGGAATTGACCAAGATGTTCCCCTAACCGATTTACACGTTCGCCATCCACTTCCAGATTTTTTTCTCCTTTGGTACGGAAAGATAAGAAAACTTCTCTTTCATCTCCATTATCATCAAGAAAACGATAATAACTTTGGCTACGTGACTGCCCTTCCCTGACCAAACCATCCATACCACTTTTTCGAAAGGAACGTAGACTACCCGCCAGCCCTATCGCTTCGAGCAGATTAGTCTTACCCTGCCCGTTTGGTCCCAAAAAGAAAACCCGATCTCCAGAAAAAGTAAGGTTGGCATTTGCAACATTCCGAAAATCCTCGAGATTAAGAGAAAGGAGACGCATACGGGGTAATCAAATCGAGATAACAGAGGAATCAGATGATTCCATTTTCAGCTCACAGTAAACCTGAACAAAGGCAGCTAGGAGCCCGTCCCAATCTTCTCGAGTATGAGAATGAAAGGAACTAACCCGAAGGAGTTTTAGACTATCAACAGGAGATAAATTCATAGCCTGAGCTATGGGAGAGCCTCCATTTTTGGTCGTTGAGCACGCAGATCCAGTGGATACCTGATACCCGAGTTTATCAAGTTTTCCCACCCAACGAAGATTTTCAAACTTTGGCATTATGAATAGGGAAGTATTCCAAAGCCGTGGAGAATTTTGCCCGATAAATCTAATGCTTGGAAATTCGGTTGCCATGTGCTTTTCGAACTCATCACGAAGGAGGCTTAATTTCCTGGAATCAATCGATCTATCGACATTGGATTGCCAAGCAGAAAAAGCTGAAACAATCGAAGGAAAGTTCTCCGTACCTCCTCTGCGGCCTTTTTCCTGGGCTCCACCTAAGAGGAGAGATGATGCACCATCTCCAACCAACCATCCGACCCCCTTCGGTCCTCCGAACTTATGGGCACTTGATACACTAAAGGTGCAAAGATTAAGGTCATCTACATTTTCCTTACCAGGTAGCTGAGTACTATCACAGTGATAAGGAATACCATGATTCATGCAAAGTGTAGCTACCTGCCGCCAAGGTTGGATAACTCCTGATTCATTACTGGCTGCCATAACGGAGACAAGTGCAGGCTTTGCTGAAGTATTTAGATATTCAGCCAACTGATCTGTATCCAAGCTTCCATTAACGGTGTAAGGCATTAAGTCTACCCTCCCTGAAAACCAATAATTCGCAGCTTCAGAAACACTTGGGTGTTCGTAAGGAGAAATAAGAACACGAGATGAGGGAGAAGAAACCCTAGCCACATTGGAAAAAACCGAGTTATTGGACTCGGTAGCTCCTGAAGTGAATACTACCTGATCGGAGCTGACACGAAGAAAAGAGGCAATCGACTCCCTGCATTTCTCCATAGATGCCCGAACCCTTGCACTAGACAAATAAGGGGATGAGGGGTTAGCCCAATCCTGATCCAAGGATGCATGCAATACATCCCGGGCAGCGGGAGTCATTGGCGTGGTTGCATTATTGTCGAAATACGACATCCCTAAAAAATCGTTAGCGATTTAAAGGCACAGGTGGGATTCGTAATTTCTGGCCGACACTGAGACTATCTTTACTACGCATAACATCTCGATTAGCCTCGAAAATATGATCAATGTGAGATGAATCGCCGTAAAACTTACGGCTAATTGCGTATAGACTATCACCACTCTGCACCACATACGTTTGT
>ERZ807291.8178-NODE-8178-length-11766-cov-6.660490_pt1 | contig 11766 bp, 14 predicted proteins | sample MGYA00521257_ERZ807291 | MGnify/ENA primary metagenome ERZ807291 (study PRJEB31413, sample SAMN03169783) | marine metagenome | biome: Marine; feature: Water; material: Subsurface seawater | place: North Sea | collected 2011-04-28 | depth 1 m m ...
GAAGCATAAAACTTCTTATATCCTGTTTTATCGTTTTTATTTATTATAGATGTTATTTAATCTCTTTTACTTCAATGAAGCATAAAACTTCTTATATCCTGTTTTATCGTTTTTATTTATTATAGATGTTAATTTTCTTAATTTTTTTTTCATTTCTGTTTTATCGCTTGTTTTTAAAATCATAGCAATTACGTTAGTTGGAGATAATGTTTCGCATATTAAATTATTTATCATCATCATACCATCTTTCTTGAGTAAAACATTATATAATGTTTCACCATTGTATGAAATAAAATGAACATGTTCACACACATCTACTAAATCTCGTGCTTTTACCATTTTTCCTTCAAAAAATACTTTGTGATTATTGCTAATATGTGTTGTTTGTGATGGAACATTCTTTGCTAATGCATCTTTTTCAATCGAAACAATGTGTTTGTTTAATAATCGTGTTTGTGTTATTGCTACGATAGATTTTCCACGAATAGTATGAATATGCGATTTTAATTTTTCAATAGGAATATTTCCTTGGTCTGTTGTTACAGGTGTTCCAGCAGGGAAACATATAGCTAATATTACTGGTGCTTGTACGAAAGAAACATTTCCAGACCCGAAAAAAGTTCCAGATGTTCCAATTGTGTATGTCGTTGCATCTATTGTTAAATCTTCAGTTAGATAAATTGTTGTTAAACTTGTCGCATTACGGAACACAGCAGTTCCAATACTGGTGACACTATTAGGAATAGTAATAGAAGTCAAATCTCCCGTATTAGAGAACGCGTCATTTCCAATACTAATGACAGAGTCAGGAATAGTAATAGAAGTCAAATATCTCGCTGCATTGAACGCATCATTTCCAATACTTGTGAGTTGGGAATTTTCTTCAAAAGTAATAGAAGTCAAATCACTCGCATTAGCGAACGCATATCTTCCAATACTGGTGACACTAGCAGGAATAGTAATAGAAGTCAAACTTGTCGCATCACGGAACACATAATCTTCAATACTGGTGACGCTATTAGGAATAGTATATGAGGCATCAGGTTTACCTTCAGGATATTCAATTAAAATACTTTTGTTTTTATTAAAAAAAACACCATCAACAGATGCGTAATAACTATTAGATATATCAACATTAATAGAAGTCAAACTGATCATTCCATCGAACACAAAATTTCCAATACTGGTGACGCTACTGGGAATAGTAATAGAAGTCAAACTTGTCGCATTATAGAACGCCGCATCACCAATTGTAATGAGTTGGGAATTTTCTTCAAATATAACATAAGTCAAATTTGGCGCATTATAGAACGCATAATCTCCAATACTAGTGACACTAGCAGGAATAGTAATAGAAGTCAAATATGGCGCACTTTGGAACGCATAATCTCCAATACTGGTGAAAGAACTAGGCATAGTAAAAACAGGTGGTAAAGTTGCATTTGTATAACTAGAACGAGTGAAAATGGTCATTTATATTATTTACAATAGAGATAAAATTTTAACAATAAAATATTATCTCTAAAGTAAATGGTGTGATATTAGAGATAATATTTTAACAATAAAAAATAATAATATAATAATAAGTATTTATATTTATTTAAAATAATTCATTAATTTCAGCATATAGATTTTTTAATTCACGACAAGTTTGTAATATATCATCTTTAACATTACTAACACTAACATCATCTTTATAAATAAGTCTAATAATTGAATAATCATCATGTGGGTGATGTTGTTTAAATCCACAAAATGATATCGTTTTTTTATTTTCAAATAAATTAGTATAAAGTAAATATTCAATACATTTACCAATGGTATAAGACTCATTTTTCAAATAAACATCATAAGCATTATCATTTATAATATCTGATTCACGAACTTCTAATTCGTCTTCAGAAATAAGTTTTTCAATATTATTATATTTATTTATAATTACGGAACAAGCTTTCTTAACAATTACATTATTTTTATAAATGCCAATAGTTTCAATAGTAAAATCATAACTATTCTTTTTTGTATGGCGCTGGACATCTAAATTCATAAAATCTTCTTTTAGATTTAAAATTTCTACATCAGTCATTTTTTGTGTTCTATATTCTTTTTCTTTTTCAGACCATACTTTTTGAGATTTTTCTGTATCAATTGTTTCACCATATGTGCTTGTAGAAACAACATTAAATGCACCATTATTTTTTGAATTACTTTTACTAAATCCACAAGTTAATTTTAATGATTCACCTGGTATATCTCCAATACTAGGTCTAAGTCGTGCAAATAATATAAAACTTTTAGTTTGCTTATTATTTGGGAAAAATTCGCGAACTTTAGAATCTTCCAAAACTTTATTGTTAACAATATCTCTTATTTTAAAATGTTCAGTAGTAATAAATTTTAAATCCGGTGTATCATTTTTTTCATCAATAAACATTTCATAATTTTCATAAGGAAAATCATTATCATCAATATGAACTGGAATGCAACATAAACGTTGTTTCAAGATTTCATTATTAAATCTAGTAGTATTATTTTCAATATTTATTTTACCCATATTATCACCAGTTGTATCTAAACAAAATATATCAATATCGCTTAATATTACACGCCTCAAACTATTAGCAACACTTTTATCAATATTTTCAAGTGTAAATGTCATAGTATCTACGTGTTCATTAATTAAGGAAAGATTAGGTTTCATCATTTTTCTATATAATTTATAATATATATATTTATATTAAATCATTTAATTCAATTTAATTTTTAATTAAATATGTTACGTTAAAAATATATTAAACAAAAATTGTAAAAATATATTAATAATAATAATGGATGTATTGTATTATAGCAATTATTGTAAACATTCGCAGACATTAATAAGCACGTTATCAAGATCAAATATAAAAGGTAAATTTTATTACGTATGTATAGATAAAAGAACACAAGAAGGTCAAAATACTATAATAATATTAGAAAATGGAAATAGAATTATATTGCCAAAAATTATAAAAAATGTGCCTGCTTTATTATTACCTAATCATGGTAATCGTGTATTAACGGGTGGTGAAATACTAACATACATTGAAATAAATAATAGTCAATCAACGAATCCTATTAGTAATGATGAACCTTCACCATTTGCTTTGAACTCAAACGTATATGATAATATTTCTTCCGATAAATATAGTTTTCTAGATATGTCAGATGAAGATTTATCAGCAAAAGGAACTGGTGGCGTAAGACAAATGCACAATTATGTTCAAATGGATATGAATCCTTTAATAGCAACACCTACGGATGATTATGAACCTGATAAAATTTCATCACAAGATAATAGTGAATTAGAAACTTACATGAAAGAACGTGAAAAAAGTATTCCAAAACAGCAAACACCATATCAACATAATACATACTAATTTTAATTAGATAAATACTATTTTAAATTTGATAAATAGTATTTATTTAAATAATTTAAATAATTTAAAATCCAAAATTATTAGATAAAATATCAGCTTTAGATTTTGTTACATTTGTTTTACGTTTAATTTGATACATACTTGAATTAGAAGATGTAGTCATATTATTAAAAGACATAAGGTCATCACTTTCATCATGAATTTCCGGCATTATTTTTGTTAATGGTTTATCAATTACAAAAAGTAAACGTTCATTATCAAAACATTTTCTATATTCTTGAATTGTTAAATTTCCGTAATATTTATCAAGCAAGTAAAATGGATTAGGAGCAGGTTTAATGCTTTTAGAATAATTATATACCTTACCATATATAAAATTTAATAATTGATAACGTTCAAATTTCTGAGAACTATCAATGTGTTCATCCATTAAAAATGCTACAGAGCATTCAGGACTGCAAAAGTTACCATAAACTTGATAAGATTCATTTACATAATTTTTAGGTATATGAATAGGTGGATTTGAAAAATCACAAGTGCACCAAAAGCAACAAGCTTTTTTAGAATTATAATTTTCATTAAAATGAAATTGCTTTTGTAATATTTTAATATTTCTACATATTTGTTTCATACTTGATGTATTATCTTCATTAATAACATTATTTGATACAAAATCAAGTTCTTTATTAATTATATTTTGATTTTGTTTATTATCATCTTCGATAGTTTTAAATGTTAATAAATTTTTCTTATTATCGTTAATAAAAAATGACTCAATTTTTTCTTCTGTTTTTGATAAATCATCAATAGTACATTTTAATTGTAAAATAACATTTTCCGCTACTTCGCTTTCATAATTAATATTATTATTTTTTACTTCTATAATTTTGCCCCCTTTAGGTTTTCTTCCTCTTTTTTTTGGTCCTGTAGAAGTATCTTTTGGTGGATTAATAATACCAGCTTTTAGTTCTTGTTCTTTCAACGCTTTAGGTTTTCTCCCTCTTTTTTTCTTTCCAGTTATAGGGTCAATATTGCTATATTGAAGCTTAAGTTGAAGCTGAAGTTGTGCTTCATCATTATTAATATTTTCTGTCATTATATATTAATAATGCTATTAATCTCTTTATATTATTTTAAAAAGCATTTACGACAAAGTGGTATATAATGTTCTTCTGTCCCAATTAATTTCTGTTCATTATTATCAACTATTCTATGTGAAAATAATGCTAGTGTTCCATCTTTACAATAAGCGCAAAATGATTGCAATTTTTCAACACTATCACAAATAGGTATTAGGTCTAATATTTGACCAAAAGGATTGCGTTTAAAATCACCATCTAAACCATATACATAAACTATCAAATTCATTTCTTCAACCATTTTAATTGTAATATTATATAAATCATCAAAAAACTGACCCTCATTAATTAGAACTACACAATTTTCTGTTATACCAAATTCTCCTTTTTTACTATAAATATCATTTAATTTTTTTGCTTTAATACAAGGTATTTTCTTTTTATCGTGCGTTGATAATAAATTTTCATCATATCTATTATCATCATCATGATTAATAACAATACACGAAATATTGCATAAATTACATTTATTATAATTTTCAATCAGATGTGATGTTTTACCAGCAAACATTGGTCCAATTATTAGATGTAATTTACCTGAACCTTTATTTTTAATTGAATTTGAAAATTGCAATTTTTGATTATGATTATTCATTATATTAATTAAAGATTGATTTTTAAGTTTTTTAATTATTCAATTTAAATATTTAATAGAAATAAAGATAATGTTTTATAAATAATATAAAACATTATGAAAAATGAAGATTCTGAAAATAAAAATATACCTTGGGTAGAAAAATATAGACCAACCACATTTGATAATATTGTTCTTGAAGAAAATAATAAGAATATTTTGCGAAGTATAATTAAATCCGGAATTGTTCCTAATTTGCTATTATATGGACCACCAGGAACTGGTAAAACAACTACAGCAATTAATTTTATTAATTTATATCAAAAAAAATTTAATATCAAAAATAATGAATTAGTTATGCATTTAAACGCGTCTGATGAAAGAGGTATAGATGTAATAAGAAATCAAATAAATCAATTTGTTAATTCTAAATCTTTATTTTCAAAAGGCACGAAATTTGTAATATTAGATGAAGTAGATTATATGACAAAATCAGCACAGCAAGCTCTTAAATATTTAATTTCATCTATTTCTGAAAATGTTTGTTTTATATTAATTTGCAATTACATATGTAAAATTGATGATGTACTGCAAAATATATTTATAAAATTACGATTTAATCAACTATCTAATATTGAAATTAAAAAATATTTAAATAAAGTTATTATTTCTGAAAATATAAAAATAAATATGAAACAAATAGAACATATTATATCATATTTTAAATCAGATATTCGCAGTATGATTAATTACTTACAATCTAACTTTTTTATTATAAATAATAATAATAATAATATTATTAATAATACTTTATGGAATAACTTGACAGATTTTATAATTCAAAATAAAAGTAATCCTAAAAAAATAGATAAAAAAATTTGCGATATATCATTTAAATATAATTCAAACATATATCAAATACTAAAAATATATTCATTATATCTTATAAAAAACACTGAAATAAATGTTGATTTTTTAAATTATATTGAAATTTTCATTCATAAAACAGATTATGATACGGATAGTTATAAACAACTTTTTATAAATAAATTAGTTCATTTTTTATAAATTATTAATTAACTGAATATTTATGATAACGATTTTGTAATTTTCTCATAAAATCATTGGGTGGGGAAGATTTTGAAGGGTCAAAACTATTTTCATTTACGCTAGTTTTGTCAGAATTATTTAAAATTCTTTTAACCTCATCTTTTTGCTTTTGCACTATATTATTATAATCATCATCACTAGTTGTCCTTAAGTTATTTGAATTATTTACACATTCACTTAATAAAGATGGCTTAATTTCAACATCTTTATTATTTATTTTATTGCTATCTTCACAAATCATTTTTATAATTTATATATATTAATAAGATAAAACTTATTCATTTATTCATTAATATCTGTTTATTTAAATTAAAAATTGATTTAAATAATTTCATATATTTCAATATAAAGAATTATGTCAGTTGATGATGATTGGGATTGTTTCAATGAAAATAATTGTATTAATGCCGCCAATGAGGATGAAACAATTGAAAAAGAAATTATTGAATGCACGCCATTAAAAATATCAACTAAAACTAAAATTATTTACTTAAATAAAAATATTAATTTAGAACATATATTTTGGAATATTCCTTTAATTAAATATATGGATTTGAAAAATGGTGTAATTAAAAAACAAATCAAAATTCAAACTAATTCTAAAGAAATGTTTGATGAATTAAGTGTAAAAAAAAAATGTTATAACGATTTTATATATAAAGAACACGTTATATACGATTCTACTAATGTTTCAGCAAGACAAGATAATTTTAAAGATATACGTAAAATTAGTATTGGATTAACTAAAAAAGATATTACAACACATCGTTCAAAAGAAAAAAGTGCGTTTTATAATTGTTTTGTTATTATTCTAAGATTGCTTTTTCAAGATGAATATAAAGAAGTACACGTTAAAATATTTAATACTGGTAAAATGGAAATTCCTGGGGTTCATAATGATACATTGTTTAAATTAGCACAAAATTTCATAATATCTTTACTAGAACCAGAATTTCAAGATAAACTATATTTTAAAGATGAATTATGTGAAACTGTTTTAATTAATTCTAATTTCAATTCTGGATTTTCAATTAAACGATGTCAATTACATAACTTACTTAGATTAAAATATAACATATCTACATGTTATGACCCTTGCTCTTATCCAGGAATTCAATGTAAATATAATTTTAAAGATTCTAAAACCACTATTAGTTTTATGATATTTAGAACTGGTAGTGTTCTTATTGTTGGTAAATGTGAAGATGAACAATTATATGTTGTATATAATTTCCTAAAACAATTGTTTATTGACGAATATGAAAATATTAAGGACAATTATTTAATTCCACGCAAACCTGATAAAAAAAATAAAAAGAAAAAGAAAAAAACTATTATTTTAGATAAATCTACTATATAATTAGAATTAACTTAATTGAATAATTTCACATAATTTAATAAAATCTATGTCTGGGTTAAATTCATTATTTTTTAAATAATTATTATATTCTTCTAAACCCATTATCAATCCAGGAGATAAAGAAATATCTACATTCATTAATTCCTTACTATTCTTTACATTTAAAATTCTTCTTTCAGCATAACTTAAAATTTCATCTTGAATTAATTTAAAACAATTTTCTTTTTCATTTGATGGTAATTTAATAAAATTTTCACTTAAACTAATTCTTCTTATTATTTCAATATACAAAATTGCATTTTGCTGCAAATTTTTTAATATTTTATTTTCTTTTAAAGAAAATTTTACATTTTGCCTTTTACTATCGGTTAATGAATATATTGTTTTTGTGTATACATAAACAATTGCATCTTTTAAAGATAAATTAAAAAACAGATTATCATCTTTATCGGTTATTTGACTTATATATTCTACATAATGCACAATCGCATTTCTACAATGATATGCTGTCAATTCTAAATGTTTTGTATAAGTATATAATATTATAAATACATGACCCATCATATCTAAACCTTTAAGGAATAAAGATTTATTTATATTATTCATATTTTCTAAAGAATGAAGAACAAAATTATGTATTATACGAACAAAACTTATATATAGAATATTTATATCATCAATTATTATTTCCTTATAATTTCCTTCATTGCTCAAACTATATATTTCTGATTTATTATTTTCATCTTCTTTTTTTTCATCCGAATTATTTTTCATTTATTAATAATTAATATAAATATTTTAATATTAGTGCGTAAAAAACATATAAAGATTTTAATAAAATAATATAAAAAGATAGAATGTCTACTGCAACTGAAGAAAATAATTATACATTACCTGGTGATAAATCATTGAAAAATGCTAGCAAAATTGCTTTGGTTGAAGACAAGAAAATTATGATGGATTATTGGATGGAATCATTTAAGGAAGAAGCATTTCTAGGTGTAAGAGAAAATGGAGAAAAACTCTTAATTAAAAATGAAGGTGATGAATATACCAGTTCTATTACAAAAGTATATAAAGTTGATGAAGAATATCTTATTGTTACTGAAAATTCTATTTATTTTGTATCTGCTAAAATTCAAACTAAACGAGTTGCTTAATTAAAAAACAATTAAATACAAAACATTTAATCATTTTATGGTTAAATGTTTTTTCTTTTTTATTGTAATTCTTCTAATGCCATAGGACCTTTACTTTCTTCTAATGTACTTTCAAAATGAACCTTTTTCATTTTATTTATTTTCATTCTTCTTTTTATATCTTTCATTTTTTCTGTTTGTTTCGGTTTTTCCCACTGCTCTATGCCATTTATTACATTATATTCAGTTACTTGCTTACTTGGTGAAATTCTTGGTGGAGTTCTTGGCGGAGAACCTGGCGGAGTTCTTGGTGGAGAATCGGGTGGAGTTCTTGGCGGAGAAACTGATAGAGTTTGTGGGGTATATTTCTTTTCTTTACTATAATATTTATTTTTTTTGTATTTTTTTCTTTCATTTTTCAAGCGCAACTTTTCACAAAATTTTATAGGGTGTCCTAATTCTTTACAATAATTACAACAATTCGCTGCAAAGTAATGCTGACATTCTATGTTACCAGTTTCAAAATTATATAAATTATGTGACATTGCATAATCTAAAGAGTTACCTGATTTATAGCAAAAACTACACAAACGCGGAGGAACACACGCTACTGGTTGACAATACTGATTCATACTCTCAAATATCACTTATTAATTTCAAACTTTAAGTTTACTTTTTAATTCTTATCACTCAGTTAAAAAATAATTTTTAAATCAATTTTTTTTTATTTTTTTTTATTTTTTTTTACTTTAGATAAATAATACTGAACTGCTGATATTTTATAGTCCTCGCTTTTGTGTGATTGCTGGTGGCATTTATATTATAAATATTTAAAAAAATTGAAATGAAAATAGGTAATTAAATATAATACAACTTAACTTCACAATGGAAGCAACAACAAAATATCTTACTTCTTATGATGAACCATCTATTGTGAAAATTCAAAGCTTATTTAGAGGATGGATTGTTAGAAGAAATAATATTTATGGAACTATTAAAAAATTCAAAAGTTTACAAGAAGATTTTTCAAAAACCTTAAATGGATATCATATGGTTAACAAAGCACCTATCAAAGAGTCTGTTTGGGAGGAAGTAAATTGCGATATTGCAAAAAGTTCTTTCTCCATTTCAGATGAGGCAAATGGAAATCACGCATCTGGAAAAGATAATAGATTTGACAATATAAATATCTCAAACAAATCAACCAAAGTTGAGGGAACTAATATTTGTATATCTTCATATAGGTTGACAACAGTTTGTAATGATAAAGATATAGGAATATCTGTAAATATTATAGAAGAAATAAGAAAAAGAGATAGTTCATTTGATTACTATTCTTTACTAGTCAGAAATGAAAAAGAAAACTCATTTATTAAATATATGTGGTATATTATTCCAAAAGATTGTTATCTATTTAGAATAGATAATCTTAATCATAAAATAGGAAAAAGGGGGAAGAAAAAGGATGAAATTATTGGTTGGGAATCTAAATATTCTTCAATTACATTTTCAATGTCTTCTCAATTATGGTATAATTTTAGTATAGATGAACTTAAAAAATATATGGTATGCTATACAGAAGTAGATAATAGTAAACCTAAAATTGATTATTCACAAATATATGACTCATTCTGTAATACTATCTAAACGTTCATTACATAATTTTACATATTCTTCATTTATTTCAAATCCTATAAAATTTATATTTTCTTTTTTTGCGGCTACACATTCGCTTCCTGAACCAGCGAATGGAACCACCAATAAGGTATCATCTCCATTTTTAGATGCTTTAATCAACTTTTCACATAACGCTAGCGGTTTCTGCGTTGGATGATTAACTCTTTCCTTTTTTCCTGCTCCTCCCGCAAGGGCAGATATTTTAATAACATCTCTTGGAAGAGCACCATTTGCATGTGCATTATATGTAGTTTCGGTTTCTCCGTTACTAAATCTACCCTTTGTTGCTTTTCTAACCTTACCTGCTGCATTTTTCAAAAATGTATCTGTATATGGTTCTCTTACATCATCCCGATTGAAATGTGGTTTTTCCTTACTACAACATAATATACTTTCGTGTGTTCTTTGCCAATGATTAAGAGATGGAGTTACTTTATTTGTATAATGCCAAATAATCCACCTAACATTTATATTTATTCTTACTCTTATAAATGCTAATATTTCACTAAATCCATAGATGTATAATGTTCCTTTTGGTTTTAGAATACGAATACATTCACTAATCCATTCATCACACCAAGTAAGATATTTATCCATATCTTGTTTATCACTATTATTACCAAAATCTTTTCCAATATTATATGGAGGATCGCAAATTATAATATCAACACTATCATTTTCCATTTCTTTCATTTTTATAATACAATCTTCGTTTATTATAACTTGTTTTTTAGCATTTTCAACAACATCTTTACTTTTATTTTCACTTTTTGGGTTAGTTTTTATTAAAGTTCCTGTTTGACTTTCCATTGTAGTTTGATTTATATTTTCAGTATTATTTGAAATCAATTTTTTATTTATTATAATATTTTCAACCACTTCTTCTATCTTTTCTTTATTATTTTGACAAGGTATTTTTTTGTTTTGATGTTTAGTATAGTGGGATTTTTGGGAAAACTCTTTCAAACAGCGTTCGCAAGTATATTTCGGCATTCTATACTATTACTAAATTTTTTTAAACTCAATTTTAACTAAAAGAGTTAAAAATTCTAAAATACATTTTACTTAAAGTCAGCCCTTTTTAAATTTCCAAAGGTCTAAAACCCTATTATTTTATATAATTCTGTAACACTAATAGGATCACGTGAATAAATAAGTAAGTTTACTTCCTCTTCATTTTCATTTAGTTCTTCTATATTTTCATTTTCTGGCTCCATATTGTATTTTATAACTTTGTAAAAATACAATAAATTATTTCAATTTTTATTAATTATGTGTAATAGAAAAAATAGAAAAATAGAAAAAATAGAAAAAATAGAAAAAATAGAAAAAATAGAAAAAATAGAAAAAA
>ERZ807291.8183-NODE-8183-length-11762-cov-8.082686_pt1 | contig 11762 bp, 12 predicted proteins | sample MGYA00521257_ERZ807291 | MGnify/ENA primary metagenome ERZ807291 (study PRJEB31413, sample SAMN03169783) | marine metagenome | biome: Marine; feature: Water; material: Subsurface seawater | place: North Sea | collected 2011-04-28 | depth 1 m m ...
TGCATTCCTCAAAAATGTATGGCACGCACAAAAGCAAACCAAGGAAGGCGACCTCATCTGAATATCCTGCTCTCTCATAACCCCGACTCGAAACATCTTCTAGATGAATTTGATTGGTCACTCATGTTAAGTGGGCACACCCATGGTGGACAGTTTAGAATTCCTTTTTCAAATTTCGCACCCTTCGCCCCAGTTCGGGATCTGTCACACACGGAAGGCTTGGGGGATTTTCACGGGCGTCCCCTTTTCATTACTCGCGGAATTGGTAACATTTACGGGGTGCGGCTTAATTGTAGGCCAGAAATTAGCATTCTCGAATTATCCCGTAGCTAAAGCCTTCACCCAATGGTCACCCTCCTGGATGAGGAAGAACCTCCATGGTTCCCCAACCCGCATAAAGCCGATGATGATGGTCTTATTGCTGTCAGTGAAAAGCTGGGTGCAGACAGGTTAATCAAAGCGTATAGTGAAGGGATTTTTCCTTGGATGAGACTAGTCCATGCTCCTCATTTTTGGTGTTGGTTTTCCCCCAATCCCCGAATGGTTTTGTTTCCAGAAAAATTTAAAGTCTCCGCAAGTTTGCTAAGAGTAATTAACAGCAAAAAGTTTGAAATTCGGGTTAATCACGGTTTTAGAGAAACCATGAAAGCCTGTGCCACTGCCAAAAGACCCATGCAGGAAGCCACATGGATTGAAAATGATATGATTGAAGATTACTCAAAACTTCATGAGCAAGGAGTTGCCCACTCCGTCGAAGCATTTCTTGATGAAGAGCGCGTGGGTGGGCTTTACGGGTTAGCTTTGGGACAAGTATTTTGCGGTGAATCAATGTTTCATATCGAGGCCAACGCATCCAAGGTCTGCCTGGCTTATCTCGTAGAAACATCGATTAAGTTTGGCATCTCCATGATTGACTGCCAGGTCCACACCCCTCACCTCGAAAGTATGGGGGCAGAAGAAATCACCCGAACTGAATATATAAAACTTCTGAAAGCTTACCTGAAATCAAAAAAGTCAGTGGTAAACTGGGGAGTGCTGTAGCTTTGGTTCAAGGTTGCCCAAGGCAAACAGAAATGAGAGAATAATTATCTTATATGACAGAAGGAAACCCAGAACATACAAACCTCACCCAACTAGGAAAAGGGGGAACCTCACCAAATCGTGAGCTTGAAACCTTTCCTAACCGAAACCCGGAACGAGATTATGTGGTCGAATTGCGCACCAGTGAATTCACCTGTATTTGCCCCAAAACAGGACAACCTGACTTTGCTGAAATTGTAATTCGCTATGTACCCGACCAAAAGATTGTCGAATCAAAATCCTTAAAACTATACCTCTGGACTTTTCGGGATGAGGGGACTTTTCATGAGCATTTTGCCAATATACTGCTTAGTGACCTTGTGGAGGCTCTCGCCCCCCGTTGGTGCCGAGTGGAGGTTGATTTTAATGCCAGAGGGGGTATTGGTATCCTTGTATCAGCCGAACATGGCACGGCTCCAGAAATTGCCTATTCATGAGCACCCAAGATCATATTAAAATAGGCTCTTTCGAAGTGGCCAACGACCTGCCCTTCACTCTCTTTGGAGGCATGAATGTTCTCGAATCACGAGAGCTTGCTCTGGAAATTGCTTCCGCCTACAAAGAAATTACCACCAAGTTGGGTATTCCTTATGTATTTAAAGCATCTTTTGACAAAGCCAACCGTTCATCCATCTCTTCCTTCCGCGGTCCTGGCTTAGAAAAAGGCTGTGAAATCCTTGCTGAAATTAAAGAGACTTTTCAGGTTCCAGTAATTTCAGATGTGCACGAACCTTATCAGGCCGAGCCAGCGGCTGAGGTCATTGATGTCTTACAACTGCCAGCTTTTCTCTGCCGGCAGACTGATTTAGTCGTAGCACTTGCAGAAACAGGACGCCCAGTGAATGTAAAGAAAGCCCAGTTCCTGGCGGCCCATGAAATGGCTCATATCATTCAAAAATTCAAGGAAGCAGGAAATGAACAAATTCTTCTCTGTGAGCGAGGCTCATCCTTTGGCTACAACAATCTGGTTGTGGACCCTCTCAATTTCGGGATCATGAAACGCACTGGTTGCCCCGTGGTCTTTGATGTTACTCATTCTCTCCAAATACCTGGAGGTCGTAGTGATTCCGCCGGGGGACGTAGGCAGGCAGTGTTTGAACTCATGCTTGCAGGGATGAGTCAAGGTATTGGTGGACTCTTTTTAGAGTCCCACCCAGACCCGTCCCATGCCAAGTGTGATGGGCCCTGTGCCTTACCTCTGGACAAATTGGAGGATTTCCTTCAACAAGCAAAAGCAATGGATGACTTGGTGAAAAAGCTAGGTACCATTGAAGTAGCCTAACCCTATGACTGAAAAGGAAACTGCATGGAACTCACTCAAAGCTTGGTTTCCTGACCTCGAGGCAAATAATTGGTCACGACTGCAGACCTACATTTCATTGCTTCGCGAGTGGAATGCCAAGATCAACCTGGTATCGCGAAAAGACACCGATCGCCTTGAAGTCAAGCATCTTGCCCACTGCCTAACCATAACCAAGTTTCTCCGGCTTATGCCCAAAGCCCGCTTATTGGATGTGGGAACAGGTGGAGGACTTCCGGGTATCCCCTTGGCTATCTGCTACCCGCAAGCAAAGTTTACCTTGATTGATTCTATTGGGAAAAAAGTAATGGTCATTGAGGATATGGTCGAGCGATTAGGACTTACCAATGTGGAAGTAAAAAGGGGACGGGTTGAAGAATTACCACGCAAAAAATCTTATGATTTTGTAATTGGGCGAGCGGTAACTACATTGCCCACATTCTTTGGTTGGGTACAAAATAAAATAGCCAAAGGGGCAAAGCACTCCCCAGCTAATGGTATCTTATACCTTAAGGGCGGAGACTACACCGAAGAATTATGCAGCTCCGGGTTACATCCCGCTAAAATTTGGGATTTAGATAAACTTCTCCCCGAAGCCGAGCTTGGGGAAAAGTTTTTAATCCATTTTAAAATTTAGGGGTTCCAGACCTTAAAGAGAGCTTCAGCAATATGAGAAGGGGTTTCTGCAACAGAAATACCCGCATCTAGCAATGCTTCCACTTTGGCTTCAGCTGTCCCCTTGCCACCGGATACGATCGCACCCGCATGCCCCATACGACGACCCGGGGGCGCTGTACGACCAGCAATAAAGGCAGCACACGGCTTATCCACATTCTCTTTTATGAAGGCGGCAGCTTCCTCTTCCGCAGTCCCTCCAATTTCACCAATCAAAATGATGGCTTCCGTATCTGGGTCTTCATGAAATAATTGAACCGCTTCCAAGTGACTGGTTCCATTGATTGGGTCACCACCGATACCGATACAGGTGGACTGTCCATGACCGGCGCTCGTAATCTGCCATACAGCTTCATAGGTCAGGGTACCCGAACGGGAAACAATCCCTACTTTACCCGGCTTGTGAATGTAACCGGGCATGATCCCAATTTTACATTCACCGGGGGTAATGATCCCTGGACAATTTGGTCCAATTAAACGCGTATTGGAGGTGGCAAGTCGTGCCTTAACCTCGGCCATGTCGCGCACTGGTATACCTTCTGTAATCGCAATAACCAAAGGGATTTCAGCATCAATCGCTTCCAAAATAGAATCAGCGGCAAAGGGAGGAGGCACATAAATGGCTGCCACATTAGCCCCTTCTTTATCCACGGCATCTTGAACCGTATCAAATACAGGAACACTATCCTGAAACTTTTGGCCGCCCTTGCCCGGGGTAACGCCAGCCACCACATTGGTGCCGTACTCCATACATTGAGTGGTGTGAAAACTTCCCGCACTACCAGTGATTCCCTGAACCACGAGGCGGGTGTCTTTGTTTACTAAAACGCTCATCTAAAATTTTCCTTTCTTTGGTTTAGGCTTCAGCGGCCAACTTAACAATTTTTTCAGCAGCTTCTGCCAAAGTATCAGCAGGTTCGAGGGCCAAGCCACTATCGGCAAGGATTTGCTTCCCTTCTGCCACATTGGTACCCTCCAAACGAACAACTAAGGGAACCTTCATCTCCAATTTGCGGGCAGCATTAACAATGCCAGTAGCAATCACATCACACTTCATTATGCCACCAAAAATATTTACCAGAATCGCCTTCACCGCATCATCTGAAACCAAAATACGAAAGGCATTTTCCACTTGTTCCTCATTGGCTCCACCTCCAACATCGAGAAAGTTTGCGGGGGATCCACCATAGTGCTTGATAATATCCATAGTTGCCATGGCTAGCCCGGCTCCATTTACCATGCAGGCTACATTACCATCTAATGCAATGTAATTGAGATCGAACTTGGAAGCCTCAACTTCCTTGGGGTCCTCCTCACTCAAGTCGCGAAGTGCCACAACATCAGGGTGACGGAATAAAGCATTGGAATCGAAATTTACTTTGGCATCCAAAGCTAGAACATCACCGTCAGGGGTCGTCACCAAAGGATTCACCTCGACCTGAGAACAATCCTTACTCCAGAAAAAGTTATAAAGTTTGGAGACGAGTTTGACACACTGCTTGAAAGAGTCACCTGTGAGCCCAAGACCAAAAGCGATCTGGCGGGCTTGGTATGAACGAAGGCCTAAAGTGGGATCGACAAGGACTTTTAAAATTTTCTCCGGTGAACTTTCTGCAACTTCTTCAATGTCCACACCCCCTTCCGTGGATGCAATTATCACAGGCTTTGAGGTGGCACGGTCCATCAGCACGGCCAGGTAATATTCTTTTTCTATATCGGAGGCTTCCGTAAAGTAAACAGTCCCAACTTCCTTACCTTCTTCTCCAGTTTGATTAGTCACCAGAACATTACCCAACATCGACTGCGCTTTTTCTTTGGCAACTGCACTATCTGCCACGACATGCACACCCCCTTTAAAGCCATTCTTAAAGGTGCCCTTCCCCCTACCGCCCGCGTGTATTTGGGCTTTTACAACAATCGGCTTACCCTGTGGTAAAGCCGAAAGGGCTTGATCAAATTCTTGCTCGCTTTGGGCGACTGTACCATTTGGCACTGCCACACCCGCGACGGCAAAGAGTTCCTTTGCTTGGTATTCGTGAATATTCATGAGAGTAAAAAACGATCACTCTGACATGGAAACGCAGACGTTCAAGCCTTTTTGAATATTAAAATGCTGTATCAATTAAAGAAGGTTTTTAAACCAAAAAAAGAAGAAACTGCTTGCCTGTTTCTCTGCAACATCGTTTGCAAGATGTTTGCTAAACAAACACGCAACATGAAAATGACTCTCTAAATCAAGTTCCTTATCGCCGAATGAAACCAGACCTTGTTGCCGTGGCAGACGGAAATTTAAAGAGATTTATTTGCTTTCGAATGTTTTTTAATGCCCGCTTCTATTACCCAGTCTACGCACTTTTATTTTTAGAGCACGGCCTTACATGGGAAGAATTTGGCATTCTGAATGGGATCTGGGCCATAACCATCATCTGCCTAGAAGTGCCCTCCGGTGCTTTAGCTGATACTTTAGGCCGAAAAAAACTAATGGTTTTTGCGGCATTTTGTATGCTCATTGAGATGCTGACCTTACTTCTGTCTCCGATGAATGGAGGCAGCCTGGTTTTCTTCCTATTTGCCCTAAATCGGATCATCAGTGGGGTAGCTGAAGCCGCGGTAAGTGGGGCCGATGAGGCTCTTGCATTTGACTCGCTTAAAGATGCAGGTCGAGAGAAAGAATGGGGGCAGGTTCTGGAGAAAGCCCAAAAGTTCACTTCGCTTGCTTTCTTTTTTGCCATGATGACAGGTTCCGCTTTTTACGATGCTTCTTTTATAAATAGTATTCTTCATTGGGGAGGGTCGACCTTTGAATTTTCATCCCAAACCCTCGTAAAAGCTCCTATCTTACTCACCCTCCTTTCTTCCATCGTGGTGATGATTGCAGCCCTGGGCATGAAGGAGAACTTCAGCAAGCCCACGGGGTCCCCGATCGCTACGATGCGGGATGCTTTTAACAAAACGATACTTGCTGGGAATTGGGTTTGGAAAACCGCCCTTCCTTTTGGCGTATTGCTGGCTTGTATGGCACTCGACAACGTGATTCGCCAATTCCTGACCATTGCCAGTGCTTATTGGAGTGCCATCGATCTTCCACTTGCCACTTTTGGCTTAGTGGCTTCAGGGATGTCGCTGATGGGAGTTTTCATTCCCCGCCTTGCCCGAATACTCGCTGAGAGCTTAACTCCAAGCACTAACTTTAGCTTGTTGTGCACTGTTCTCATGATTGGATTACTTGGGCTGGCTGAAGCCATTCCAATCTGGGGAATATTTCCAGCCGCTCTTCTTTATGCGGTCATGCAATGTATGAATTATTTAGCGAGCCGCTACCTTAATGAACACGCTCCTTCTGACCAAAGGGCAACGGTTCTCAGCTTCCGTGGACTTACAACAAACCTAGCTTACGGGGGAGTCTCCTTGCTTTATTCCGCTTTAATTGCCTGGATTAAAGTAAATGAAAACATGGTTGATCAAGCCGGAAATAATCTCGAAGAAATGGCATTTTTAAATTCCCTGCAGTGGTTTCCGGGCTACTTTATATTTTCTGTATTATTGGTCTTACTCTTTTTCCGCCTTCGTTTTTCAGACTTATCTAAAAAAAAGAAGTAACCTGCTGTTGCTGGAAGTGAAACGCTAATTAACTAGTTCTGAGCAACTAAACTTTGGTCTTCGCTTAAAAAGCCAAAAGAGTAGTTTTTCTCTGCGTATACAGAAGGAAATTCAGTTATTACATACCTTTCCCAACGAGATAGCCATCTATTCCAATGATAAAGATCTGTGATGGTAGCATCTACAGCATTTTTCCTGCAAACATAGTCAAACATCGAAAAAGCTTGTTCAAGGTCAAGTGCCATAAAGTATTTCACTGACAAGCCAACACTATCAGAAATTCGATAATGAATTCGAAATTCAATAAGTGAAGGTTCAAGCTTTTTCTTCTTAGGCATTAAAAACAATATAGACGAGTTGTGTAATTTATTCCAAAAATAATTATTATTTATGGGCTGTAAACAGAAATGAGCGTTTCTATTCTTTTTTTGAACTAAAAATCAATTAACAGGTTTATAGTAATGTGCAATGCCAGGGTTCTTGCTCTCCCCATTGGTCACTTTAATTACTGCTATTGCTTTATGCTCAAATATACCGTCATACAAAAATGTATCCCACGACCAATTCGGAGAAGTTGTGTAGACATAAAACTCAACACTTTCAGTTTGAAAAGCATGAAGATGATATGAGATTGGAGGTAAGGGAGGCTTTGTGCTGAAAGATTTCATATTGAAAATGGTATCATTGATATTTCGAGCAGAAGAAATCAGTTAAGCAAAATAGTACAAGATCCAGGATCCAGTTGTGGCAATGGAGAGAATAAAGATAAGTGAGAGAATGTTATTTATCATAGTTATTTAAAAGTATACTTATACAAATACACTAAATAAGTACTTAGTCAAAAATAATAGATATTTTTTTATTATACATAAGCAAAAAAAGATATAAGGCTTTAAAAAGGGAAGCTAAAACCCATTTTTGCAAAAAACCGAAGTTGATTCGGTTAACAGAAAGATCTGGTTACAATAAAAAGGAAGATGCCAGGCTTAAAAAAGCAAAAAATCCCACAACATCTGTAATCGTCGTGACAAAAACACCAGAGGCAATCGCAGGATCAATATGACATTTTTCGAGTAAGATGGGGAGAGCCACGCCCGCAATTCCGGCAACCACAAGATTGATCACCATTGCACCTGCAATAATCAGACCCAGAAGACCGGAGTCATTCAAATTATTAAACCAATAAAAGGTAACCAGTCCTGCTAAAACAGCAAACAAGCAACCATTTAAAAAACCCACGATCAATTCCTTCCGAAAAGTACGTAGTGTATTGTAAGGCGTAAGTTCCTTCGTGGCCAATGCCCTAACCGTAATTGTTAATGTTTGCGTTCCCGCATTTCCACCCATGGAAGCAACAATCGGCATGAGTACGGCTAGTGCGACCATTTCTTCCAATGTCGCATCAAACATACCGATCACTAAAGAGGCTAGGATAGCGGTGCCAAGGTTTACCAACAACCAGGTAAACCTTTTGGCGGATGATTGAAATACACCATCATCTACGGTTTCCTCCCCTACTCCACCAAGACGTAAAATATCTTCCTCAAATTCCTCCCTCGCCACTTCCATCACGTCATCCACCGTAATCATGCCAATAAGACAGCCCGCAGCATCAACAACACCAGCCGTGGTCAAATCGTATTTCTCAAAAAGCAAAGCTACCTCCTCTTGCACCATATCAGCAGGAACCATAACCTGGGTATCATCGCAAATCTCTCGCATCAGAGTTGGCCGTGGAGATCGCAGAATACGTGAAAGTGAAATAACCCCCACGGCTTTCGACTTTTCGTCCACCACGAAAACATCAAGGAATTCATCGGGTAAATCCTCCTCGTCCCGCAAATAGTCTATCGTTTGCCCAACCGTCCAATTAACCCCTACAGACACAAAGTCTGTCTGCATTCTTCGACCGGCCGAGTCTTCAGGATAGGCTAAGCCCGCCTGGATATCCTCCCTTTCATCCTCCGGAACCTCACAGAGAATCTCCGCCCTCTCAGTTTCGTCCATATCCTCGAGGACTTGAACCGCCTCATCGGAATCCATCTCAGAAATAACTTCCGCGACCTCTTTGGGCGACAGGGAATCGGTGACCTCCTTTCGCAGGTGATCTTCCAGTTCGAAAAGTAAATCCGGATCAAGTTCAACTTTCACCAAGTCGAGTAATCGTTTTCTTAGATTACCTGAAATCAGGCCAAAGGCATCCGCAAGATCGGAATGGTGAAAACTTTGAATATGCCTAAGGACCTCTCGGTCGCTACCGTCATTAAGCAAACGAACCAGGTCTTCAAAGCGAGTAGATATCTCCTCGGAATTCTCGGGGGCAATGCGGTGAATCACATCTTGATTATCCTTGGCAACTTGCATAAAAAAGGGGTTTTGGTAGGAAAAGAAACCTCTGTTTCAAAGGAATTTTAATTCTGCCAAAGAGATGAGCTTTCTGCAATCGAAAAGCCTCGGTTGCAATAATATAGTCTACAGGGTCAGGGCTGCTTCGATCATACGAACCTGGGCATTTACCCTCACCCCCAAATCAAGTTCAGAAGGTGTTTCCATAGTGTAGCTATGATCCGTGTGGTTTTGAAATAAATAAAGTGCCTCTGGTAATTCACCGGCTAAAAAATTTCGGGGACGCGGACGGATAATACCGTTACGAACCTTTTTTTTCTCAATTACCTTGCGACCATCTCTGGGAATTAGCCCTTCCAGGCTTTGCAAAATTCCCTCACCCCGTGTTTTGGATTTAGAACCGCGGATTAATTCATATAAATAAGCCCCGTTTGCGTCATAATCTTCATGCAAATTCAGGATCAAATGAAATTTCATATTTTGAATACGATTTTGGATCGCTGTGGTTAAATCACTTTTGTTTCCTCCCCATAAGCGATTCAGGTCATCACCGGTTTGGCAGAAACGTGAATTCCCCTCCATCCCCCATGGGTTTAAACAGGGAAATAAAAGGAGCGGTAAAGACGCAAGATTTCTTACATTTTTTTCCGCCCAGCAAAGTAAACCCTGTACCCCTCCAACCTCATCCCCATGGATACCTGCGGAGAGATAAATACCATTATCTTTGGAAAAGGCGGGAGATGTAATTTCGTAGATTCTAGATCCATCAAAGCGGGAAACAGGTACCATTTTCAATCCTGCCTCACGGGATACAGCACGCCACCTTTTAAGAAGACTTCGATAGTTGTGTGCGTCCTTTAGGTTCATAATAAAATGGGGAAGGCTAAAGACCTTCTTTGTTGAAGTATATTTATTGAAGGAAGTAAACAGATTCTCCCAAGTAAAAACCGATCTTTACGGCTAAAGACTTGGCTTCTTTTCCTAGGGAAAACCATTCCTTTTATTATATGTAATAATATCACATCTCCTTTTATTTATTTAGCGGTAATATTTGAGTGTAGCAAAACCATCCCGCCTGATAAATACATTTAATGAATGCGGCTTCGACTACAATGAGTAAGTAAGTTTCCAGTCAGATAGATGCATTCAATAATGGCTTGAATTTACATTTCCTTTCTACAGATTTTCAATGATCAAGAATCTAATTTGACGAGCACAGGAGTAAATGCATGGTTTGATATGTGAATACTGCCACATTCGCCCTTATACTTTCATGCTCTTTTTTCATTTACATCGGTCTCGCAGGGCCGGAGGGTCAAGGGCTTGAAAATAATGCTCAACTTGCAGGCCAATTCAAATTAGCCATGGCTTGCCTGAATGGGGACGGATTAGACCGGGACTATAAAAAAGCGGGCAAATGGTTCGAGAAGGCGGCACCACAAGGCCATGCTATTTCCCAGTATAATTTGGGGTGGCTCTATGAAACCGGAGCTGGCGGAACCCAAGACTTTACTCTTGCCGCTAAGTGGTACATGGCCGCAGCAGAACAGGGAATTGTCCCTGCCCAGTTTAGTATTGGGCGTTTTTATCATAACGGACTCGGAGTAGTTCGGGATTATCCAAAAGCAGTCGATTATTATACCCAGGCAGCCGAACAAGGACATGCCATGGCCCAAAACAACCTGGGCTTACTTTATCATGCAGGAAAAGGGGTTGATGTAGATTTTTTTCAGGCGATTAAGTGGTACAACCTGGCGGCCAAGCAAGGCATTCCCGAGGCCCAAAACAACCTTGGCTTGCTTTATGCCTTCGGGAAAGGTGTTAAGAAACATATTGTAAAGGCCTATGCGTGGGCTCTTGCCGCCCGCTCCAATGGGGTAGACAACCATCAATTTATGGCCGTTTTGAGTAAGGACATTTCCCGCCAGCAACTCGCAGAGGCACAGAAAATTGCAGCAGAGATCATTGCTCGCGAAAAACCTCTACCTTATCAATGACAAATGACTAAACTCAGTGTAGCTCCATTTAAGCCAAGCCAAAATGTCCCCGCTCCTTCTTTTTACCTACAGTAATGGAGGTAAGTAAGTGGTAACGCATACAATACTCGGGATAACAACCGGTGAGTAATTTCAAACGGATGCATCTTATTGCCGGAACAATGGCGATACTTCTTCTAATGTGGTTTTACCCCATGCTCGCTGATGCAACCTTACAAAATTGGAAATCCGGGCTAAAGCTTACATCAAGTGTGGCAATTCTCGGATATACACTGGGTTGCCTGTGTGGCTTAGCCATAAATTTTTTCCTGGAGATCTTCCCAAAAAGATGAGCCTCGAAATATTTGGGGGGGTTTGAGACCAGCAAATTGAAAACTCTTGTAAAATACTGGTCTGTTTTAAGTAAGGAATGGAGGCGCGGGCCGGAATCGAACCGGCGAATAGAGGATTTGCAGTCCCCGGCCTTACCACTTGGCTACCGCGCCATACTCCAAAGCGGTATTTATTTATTGAATCTGGCCACCCCGAGCAAGCTAAAAGCCCCTTGATACCCGTTACAAATAATCTGCATTATAATCCATTCTCTCTTTATTACTTTTAAAAATCATTAAACTCATGCTTCGGTGAGTGGGGTATTCCTTTCTGAGTTTCTAGGTGAATAATGAACCGAGATGTATTTGCCTTTGACGCAGGAAGCAAGAAAGTCAGAATTAAATTAGTAAACATTTTCATGTCCTTTATCCACGACAACTTTCTTCTCTCCA
>ERZ807291.8186-NODE-8186-length-11760-cov-4.014951_pt1 | contig 11760 bp, 4 predicted proteins | sample MGYA00521257_ERZ807291 | MGnify/ENA primary metagenome ERZ807291 (study PRJEB31413, sample SAMN03169783) | marine metagenome | biome: Marine; feature: Water; material: Subsurface seawater | place: North Sea | collected 2011-04-28 | depth 1 m m ...
CCTATCGCGAAAATCATTGTATGCTATCCACGACAGCAAGCGCGGTCGGCATTTATGCTAATTTACTGCGTTTCACAAAGGATATTCCTTCCTTTCAATCTTTCAATGTTTCACAAGTCAGAACCCGGTTAATCACAAAAAATACACCACTTTGACAATCACAGGATATCATTTTCGGTCTCTTCATAATGGTGATGAAGGAGAATGCAAACATTGTAGAAAACGAGGGAATGATTGATAAGTCCTAGGATCATGTTTAAATTACGTAAATAACAGCGAATATCTAGTTTTTATGCTAGTTTATCTAAACTCAATGAAATCCCAGGTTCCTTTTTATGGCAATTGCAGTTTAGAAGGTCCGGTTTCAACTTCTCTGCCTCCAGTTCCGCTATGTCTGTTGGGGTGGGCTTCTCTTGGCCACTATTTTCAACTTTCAACATTCTTCCATTGTTATCTTCTTCGTATTCCTCCAGAAATTCAAAATTTTCTAGGAAACTAATGGGAGCCTGCACAGTCAAGCGAGCCTTCAGCATCGTGCACGCACAATTATATGACTTCAATGGCAAGGCCATGGCATCAGGATCTTCTCGCGTGTTTCGGGAGCCCGGTGCTATGCTAGACTCAATAAGACTGAACTGGGCATCCGGAGAATAAACCTTGTCACGACGACCGGGCTCCAACCCAAAGACTACCAAAGGAAAGCAGGCGAAGAGAAAATATCTCGCATAACTATGTACAGTTTGTCGTGGAAACCTGAGTGGTCGACACATCCACGCAGCAACACCCCCTCAATCGGAAGAGGGCCAACCGAATAGCGCTGCGATTCGGCTTCCAGCGTAAGCGTTAGGCGGTCTCTATGATAAAAATATTCACTCTGACATGACCTCGTTCACCATATGTCATCGCATCGATGATGAGAGGGGAACGGAACGGTCGTCACGGCTGCTTTCATTGCAAGACTGACTTCGCCCCCTCTCTAAATTGTCTGTTCACGTTCCTCACGGTCAAACCCTTCTTATTACTATGTGATCGCGTCACTAGTCTACGAAGGGTTGGTTTTTAACTTAAGTAGACTACTGTAAGTATTCAAGTATTTACGACGTATTTACAAAATACTATGTACGGTATTATAGCATAGCGCAAAATGTGAAACATATTTCTGGTGTTGCCTGTTGCCTGCCCCCATCCATTCTCCATTCTTACGCGAATTCTCGTGCGGACTGCTATTTGATATTTCGGGCTGCCACATTCACGAGTACCTTTCGACTCACACTTTACTTAATATTTTTACGGAGATATTTTGGATCCAACCGTACTGTGCAGCTTTTGCCGCCGTGTAACGCCTGGTGCGATTAAGCATGCACGCGGAGCGCCCTTCGCGTTGCGAGCTGTTTGATACGTTGGGATGGGCTCTACAGTTCACTTTGGGCGTTGCCGCTTTGATGATTTTGGTCGTGAAATGGAGATTGGAACCAATTGAAAGAAGACGAAACAAGAGCACATTTTTGTTAGATTTCTCAAAGCAAGTGATATACTCAGTCATTATACACGCTTTAAACCTCATGTTTGCCTCTACGATGGGGGACGTTGTGAGGAAACAAGACGGGCCATGCAATTGGTATGGCCAAGTCCAGGCACTAGGGGTTACACTTGGTCTGATCATCACAATCGTATTATTGCAGTTGGGGAAGCTTGCTGGAATGGAAGGAGTTGCAGATAGTGGAGTGTATGGATCTGACCCAGACAAACCCGAATTAAATACATATTGCATACAATTATGGATCTGGGTTGCTCTCGTTACAATGCAAAGACTGTTGCTCTTTGCTGTTATGTTTCTCGCCAGACATCCTCTAGGAAATTTTGGAAACTGGTTGTTTGCTGATCTGAAAACCGATGGGAAGAAGTTCGCTTTTATTGTCCTCGTTGTTATCCCGATATTAACGTCAATAATTGAATATTGGATCCAAGATGATGTGTTGATGGCTGTCAGTGGAATATCACCGAAGAAGACTGCATCTTCAAACCGCGCGCTAAGTTTGGAAGAGACAACGTCCTTGTTGGATGAACCTCCAGCTGTTAGAGACGCAGCGTCTTCTCCCATGTCCAAAACGACAGTGGGTATAGACTTTCAGCGAAAAAGCAATTAATTCATGCCGTATAGTATGTATGGCATTGGGTAGTCCTTAGATATTTATTTTTCAACAGCGAGTGTTTTATATCAACTAAAATGAATGGAGTTGTACAGTAGTAGAATACTAAGTACATAATCACAAAGATTCAGTATTGTAAGGTAATTTATCATAACACTACTTAGTACCATATTCATCACACACCACACAGATACTCCCATGAAGATTTAGAATATACCAGAGTTGCTAGTCACCCGTATATCTCATGGCATTCTCCAGCGCGCCTTCAAACAGTGGGACATAAGAAGGAGACAGATGCGTTCCATCTAGTTCATAGCATTTCTTCAAATATCCTGCATCGTCGAGCAACTCATCGACAAAATCTAGCCACGTCATATCCTCGCGGTTATTGACTGCAATTTTCAGGAAGTGGTTAAACTTCATAACCATTGCCCGCGTTTCATTTAAGACAGGAATAACTGGATGTATGAATGCCTGGAATTTTTTTCTTGTTATTAACGTTGCTAGTTTTCGCATGTAGATGCCAATCACATGTTTGATACCATCTTCTACAGTCTCATATCGATCCTTCTCAACTGCCAGTAATATACCTTCACGACAGTCAATTTCGCAAAATACAAAGATGACATCAGAAGCACCAGGTATCTTTTCGGTCACCATTTCAAAATTAACTTTCGGATAAAATCTACTTCTTTCTCTTAAATGCCATGCTTTCACTCCCGTGGCAAGGGCAGGGGTAAGCTCCCTTTGGGCACCTCCAACTTCAACGGTTCGCCAAGACAAGGGCAAAGTATGACTATCGCCACATATATAAATTGGGGCACCAGCACAAGAAACATGAGACCTTCGTATATTTAACGGCGGAGCGTCGGGTATTGCACTCATCAGTTGTACTATACAGCAATAATATGCATGTTCATTTCGTACTGATGTTTTATGCAGCTCTTGTGCCTTTCTCAACACTTCAACAAAGTGCACAATTTTAGGGATCTGATTTAGTTTTCCAGTCACAAAAAGAATTTTTACGATAGTGAAATAAATTGCCAAATGATCTAACTCATCCCGTTCTAATTTTTTCATACGGAAGACCGGATTCTGCATGGTTTTGGAGACAGCTCTAGATGTAATCTCTTCTACTGTGGCATATGCATTCACCCCAGAGTGCCACTTTACCAGCCATTCTTTCTCTTCCTCGTCGTGCATTGCTTCGAGAATATATTCATTATTTATTGTACCTATTCCTTCCCGGGCCGTACTTTTGTTCGCATTGAAAAAACGGACGGAAACCGAGAGGGCCTTTGCATAGTCACACATAATTTCATAAACATGCATCAAGTTAAGCGCATAGCTGGCACTCGTTGGAACAATTCTCACTGTTTCCTCATATAAAGCAGCCGACTCTCTCACTGCGCCGTTGTCTTTCACTACTGTAGCAAGAAAGGCCAGCGCCTGCCCAACCCCGTCGTCTTGCTTTTCCATATTAAACGTTTCTAAAAGAAAGCGAACACCATTTTCCGTCAATACAAGATCCGTCAAGTCTAACCGTACGCCTTTATTGTTTGGATCCAATATAATGGCTTTGAGCAAAATTTGCAACGCTTCTGATGTTTTCCCCCTCTCATGTGCTGCAAGTGCGTATGTTCTTAAAGCTAGTATATGCTCTTCAGTTTCTTGAAAAATATTTTGCACAATTTGTATCGCGGCATCTTGTTCTTTCAATCCGTATAAGGCTCTAGCTAGCTTAACTTTCAAGTTTCGAGAAGTTTGAACGTCCGCTGCAGAGTCAGGGTGTTTGAAAATAACGGAAAGTGCGGTTTCGTAAGCTTTCATCGCTTCGGGAATTTTCATTAACCCCACAAAAGCATCTCCAAGTAATTCTAAGACGAGCGGATGGACAGCCCATCTAGTCAAATGAGCAGTGGCTGGGTCTGGCATAAGCAAATCTATCACATTTTGAAACTTTTGGTTCTTCAAATATATTTGTGAAATTCCTGCTCGGGCTTCCAAGCAGCTGGGATCCTCTTTCAGCGCAGCAGAAAAAGTCCTCCGTGCCAGTCGATAGGCACCTTTAGTGAAAGCATCTTTAGCTGTTTTAAGCATATTGGCAATGTTGGCACTCTTAGTAGACTCGCCTTCACTCGCTATGAGCGAGACATCGATTTCCGTAGAAACTGCTGAATTTTTAGACTTGCTACGCGGAGGTGACTCTTTCAAGATTGTGTCGAAAGCAAAAATATCTGCACCTTCGCTCAATTCCCCCAGTCTTGTTTTTTTGGTGATTACTTCACCGTTTTGAAGCTTGAAATAGATCTGATCTGCAAGAAGCCTTCCGACCATTTTCTTCTTCATCATCTTGATATTAAACCGTTTTACGTACTCATATCTTAATGCTGTTTCGCCAAGCGATTCAAAGTTATGGGGCGGGCTCTTTAAGAGAATTGCAATGTTGGAGACGCCAGGAAGTTCCCCCGAATAGTGAATGTATAACTTTCGTGGCATGATCCTCTTCTTAAAGATTTCCTGCGAATAAATAGAATTTTCTAGGAGCGGAAAGGAATCGACAGGCCTATTCATAACACAGTACTCTGGAAGGATTTCGCGGTTATGGATGAACTGAGTCGGTATTCAGGAGTCAGGAACTTTCATTGATGCGTATCGTCCGATCCGGGCGGCATAAACATATATTATTTAAGGATTTTGTGTGAATTATTATATACTAATAAACTAGTTTTTTTTTTACACAGTCAGACGAAGACTACTTGAAAGTGAAGTCAATAATTTCTTTTCCTAACATTAGTCTACTCTCTCACTCAGGCTGCATAGTTTCTATAATCATATCACCAGATTTCTTCGTCTTTGCACACATGGCCCCGAACACAATCCTGCAAGGTTGGTCATAGAACGCACGTTCGTCGGGATCTTTAAATGTGCCCCAGGCATTCTCCAATGTATGGACGCGTTCATTTTCAAGCTTACTGAAGCCTAAAGGTGTCGGCCCTCGGAAGCATGGTTTCATGTAATCCTTTTTACTACTCCGATAACGTTTCCATAAAGTGGAGTTTGGGGCATCCATTAAAGAATCCAATGTCCTGTAAAGCTTTCGACCATTCCATTTCCGCTTTTTGTAAGTGACCATGTGCTCGTTTATCAACCCCATAATTTGCGAATCACAAGAGCTTGGTGGCGGATCTAACGTGTTACAAAATGCGACGGCTTGCTCCCTCATGCAAGTGGTACCTTTCACGCCATTGACTTCAATCGGTTCGCAGGCGCTCTCATTTAAAGGACGCATGTAGTGAAGGATACGTTTGTAACCATGCTGCGTGACCTCTGCTTTGAACATTTCCTCTCGTGCAAAATTTTGACGACAATCTAATTCCCCAGATTCGCATAGGCCATTGAAAATATGTTCAAATTTTGGTGTCCTCAATACTTCTAACTTTGCACCTTCCCTTGACGCACCAAATTCGTAAACCGCATCATAAGGTGCCTGACCTTCTCGAACACTCACGTCATAAACATGATAGTTCAAAAAATATTGGGATGCTTCCAGTTGCGAATGAGGTCGACGTGTCGCATCTGCAAAAAACTCTGAGACGCCAGATGAAAGCATAGCAGATAACCCCAAATACACAGACGAAATTACTGGGTGTGCATGAGCCCATCCCTTCATTGCCACCAAGGGGGCTGCAAAGATGGATGCAACGATGCTACCGACGAAGAGTTCATATTCCCGAAAAGGCGCATTCGAGACAATGCGCTTGCAATAGTATCTGCTTTCGTTATTCACGGAAAATGTGGCAATCGCAGCTTCAACCCCTGGACGCGAGGTTTTCGTTATTGGTGCGATCTGACGAAAAATTCTATCACGCATGAGCCAACTGACGTTGTTGCGTTTCCCCCAGTGATAGAGAGCGTCTGTAGTCTCTATATTGTCGTCCCAAATTACGAACGGTTCGTCCACACCTTCTACCTTTGTTCGATAATATACACCGCGTTTTCGCGTACAAGTGACACGAGGGTTTTTGCACGCGATATCATAAATTTGTTGCCGCTTATACATGGGCGCACCACTTTTTCGAATAAACTTCGTAATAGCATCTATGGCCTCTTCGTTTTCCAAAATTTCAAGCTGCTTTGCTGAAAATTCGGAAATTGTAATCGAAAAAACGGCTGGTACAGTTCTTCCACATTGTATCTCATCTCTAGCACACAAAGAGTGGATAATTGTGTCGCGGGTATTTTTGCTAATGCTATGGTCGTTTGCCCAGCGGTCAATATAGTCGACGGGCTCACCAGCACCTAAAATCTCCAAGCGAGGCAATGTTTCATTATCAAAATGAATACTTTGGTTGAACAACAAAGGGACCCAGCGGCTGCAATTTTTATAATAGTGATGGCCACCAAAGTAATCACACACATGACTAATAATAGACCCACGGAAATCACGGGGCAAAAAAATTTTATTTGAAAACTCTTCAATTACATCTGCTGGTTCCTTGCCCTCAAAAACAGACAAAATCCCGAAGTTTCCGTAATCTGGATGTGTCACTGGAACCTGATAAATGATTGCTTCCGCCCTGTTACATTTCAAATCTTCGCGTTGGCATAATTGATACAAGATACTTCGACGCAATTCTTCTGACGCATTCACGCTTTTCGCAAACTCAAACAAAGCATCAGCCGGCTCTTCTCCTTGTTTTATTTTCAACTTACCAAGTATTTTACCAACCTCATCAACGACATTCGTGGCAAGAATCACGGGTTCCGCTCGCCTGCAGGTCGTCGCGCGACACGCGTGTTGCAAAAGTTGATTATGAATACCAAGCACATTATGCTCAATACAATAATTATACAAGACATCGGTCGGTTCTTGGTCTGGTAAATCATAGATAGTTATGTCGGGCAATGTCCTCCCCTGGACAACGATAGGTTTATGAAATAAAATTGCAGCATCCCTTGTGCACCTGACGAGAGTGCATAGAGTCTCCATCAAAAATGTACGTTTGATTGCATGAGTGATGTTGGTTTCCTTCGTAAACTCGTACAACTTATCTGCTGGCTCATCACTTTCGAGCAATTGCAATGCACCATCACCATACATAGTCCCATTTTCATCCGTAACATTTATTTGAAGCACAACGGGATCAACTCGATTACACTGTATCACTGCGCAGACGTCAGCGATGACTGCAGAGCGAAGTTCTCGCGGCAAGTTATTGGACACGCAAAACCTATGAACAGTGTCGGCAGGCTCTTCATTCTCAAACACTTCTACAAGCCCGTAATCAACAGAATCATATTGCACTGGTTTCGCGTATAACCGAGCGACTTTCCGTGTGCAGTTTAATAGATTGGAATCGCAAGCCTTTTCTAATAGGTTGTCTCTTGATACCTTAGGGATATCGTGCTCGACGCCCCATTGATGAATTATATCAGCCGGCTCTTCGTGTTTCAAGATACTGATGTAAATTTTTTCATTCTTTTTCTCAGGGTGCATTATAAAGTCTACAAAAGCAGCTGGCTCAAGTCGTTTACAAACTGTATGCCGGCAAGCATGAGACATGATTTCATTCTGCATTGCCGAAGTGAGGTTGTGCTTCTTACGAAGCTCGTCGATGACATCTGCCGGTTCTTGATAGTCGTGTATTTCTAGATGGACGATCCCTTTCCCTGGCAAAGCTATTGGTGCTTTAAACTTAACGGGCACGGTCCGGTTGCATGTGATCCATTCTATTTTGCATGCATCTAGTAAAATAGCCCGATGAAGGTGCCGGGGCAAATCATGTTTATGACAATATTGGTGTATCACGTCGGTCGGCTCAGAATCGTCGCTGTAGAGTTTAACCGGAGGAAACGTTTTGCCATCATACTGTACGGGTTTCGAGTAAAGCAACGCGTGGTTTCGAGTGCACTCCATTGCTTTGCACGCGTGGCGTAATAAAGCTCTTTTCATCTTTTCTTTAATTAATGGACGTTTTTTCGCGAAATGAAATATAACGTCTGCAGGTTCATCGCCTTCCAAAATCCGAAGAACTCCTAACTTCGTCCCGTTCACTGCTATCGGAGTTCTAAAAAGTGCAGGTTTCTCACGTTTACACTCTACACGCGGTTGTTTACAAACATCTTCCAGAATACCACGGAAAACATGGCGAGGAAGGTTGTGCTTCTGGCAAAATGTATGCACTATGTCAACTGGCTCCCTTCTAGAAACGATTTTGACCACTCCATAATTTTTATCGTCAACAGATATCGGCCTCTCGTAAAGAACTTTAGAAGCTTCTAGCCCACTGCTAGCTTCAGGAAGGGCAGCAACGTGGAGCAAAAGCGCGAAAGATAGTGCAAGACGCACCATCTTGGCTTCAAAGAAGACCCAGCGTCCAATTCTTTCTTTGAAACATTCGGCCTGAGTTATTTGAGTTATAGCTGTCTCTACATAACTTCTCAAGAAACCATGGAATGCGTGGGCGTGTAGAGTATGTGGACGGTGTGTATTTTTGAAATACACTTTTGACTTCGACGACGACAGCAACAAACAACAGCAACACGCAACAACGCAACACGCGTCACGACACTTGATCAAAACCCCATCTGATTGGCTGACGCATTCTTCGTATAATGTTGCATTCCGATCCTATTTACAAAAGTACTAAAGTGCAAAAAGTGTACATACAAAAAAACAGAAGAACAGTACAGGTACAGTACTACTTATTTTGCGCGGAAAAAACGAGCGTAGTCTCTGCAATTGTCTCAGGAAAAGCATCAGAAATTAATGTACAAGAAATCTTCTGTGCCCCTTCGCGAGAAACTGAAAAGGGCAATCTTTGCATGCACTCATGACTTCTACCCAGCGAGAACCGCTTCATGCAATATAACGTATCAGCGCCACTATCGCCCAGGAGAATCCAGAAAGTCGGGGGCGACTGTTTCGCCGAGTGTTGGTTTGCGGCTTGTTCTGGTGTTTTAACTGTTGCACGCATAGTATATTCGGCACCGACGACCAACGGACCGTCATTTGAATGCTCAACCTGGTCAAGGAAAATCGAACATGAAAAAGACATTTGAGGCTTTCCCTTTCCTGCATGGACACGATTTATTTTTTGGGACAGTAAAATGGCCTCATAGGTCGCTGCGAGGTTGCCGGTGTAGGCACCAATGTCAATCATAGCATTTGTAAGACGCATCGCTTGATCTAAGACCGATTTTGTATCCGTTATATAATCGCTCATGGGTAACTTAATCTTGAAAAAATAAGCTTGAAGCAACAAAAAGCATTTTGTATGAGCATCACCGGCAGTGCTCTCATCTATGCCCCACACACAGTATTTTGCAAGCTCAATATTGATCTTATCTTCATTGTGTCGAACAGGTAGCTCATCGTACTCAATAGAATCCGCCAACAATTGACAAGAATCTTGATCGGAAGGGTATTCCCATTCCGACATTCGTGTATAAAAAAGAAAGGCAGTCTGATAGGATATATAGTAGTGCGATGCAATGATACCTAGAGGGAGAGGGTTAATAGTTTTAAAATCATCAACAGCTTCGATGCAGCCAGAGTCCTGCAATTCTACCAAAACATTTTTTGCCAACTCAACGAGAAATGATTGTATCGTTTCATCCGAAGAATCAGACAATCCATAGTAGCTTGGGTTTTGCAAAATACGACGGAACATGTATGTCCACGTAAGATAATCAACACCTTCCTTCAGGGAAGTTATGACACCTGCAGTCACCTCTGCATTCATATGGTCATGGAGGACTTTGTCTTTTAATATTTGGCTCTCCACTGGAAATGGTTCATAGAGAAATTTCTTGTAAAATTCTTTCTTGGGTTCATGTATGAGGACACAAGCAACTGCATCAGTATCAAACTGAGGCCTGCCAGCACGCCCCATCATCTGCAGTATATCAGTGATGGCGAAGTCAACATAACGGCCAGTCTTTCCATCATAGAACTCTGTACCCTTGATAACGACCAAATGTGCTGGAAAGTTTACACCCCAAGCTAAAGTAGAGGTACATATAAGAACTTGAATTTTCCCTTCCAGAAACAGTCTTTCTACAATTTGTCGATCAGTTGAGCATAGACCTCCGTGATGGATTCCAATCCCAAACGGAAGAGTGTTTTGCAGCGCATCGTCACGGCATGTTTGGCTGATTAAGCTGACTTCTTCCTCTTCCATGTTCAAAAATTGGCGTGGATTTTCTTCACCTGCACACATTGAAATCAAATCCAACGCCGTTAAACGAGTTTGCCGCCTAGAAGATACGAACACCAAAGTAGGTTTCCGGGGGCTATATGTCATGATAGATATATACGTTGGTTTGTTCATAGTGGCCATGCGGGGACAGTAATGGTCGCCTGGAAACCCAGAGATATGAACTTCTAAAGGAACAGGGCGAACCGACGGTCTGAAATTAAAAAGCCCGACACTCTTTATGCCCATCCATGATGCGAGATCGCGAGCATTCGCAAGTGCAGTGCTCAGTCCAACCAAACGAATTTTGTTGTCCCTTTGGGCAGAAATGTTACGTGTGCGGCTAACTACAGCTTCCAAAACTGGACCACGATCCTGGCCAAGTAGGTGTATTTCATCAATAATTACTAGCTCAACCTTTTGAACGTACGACCGACGAGACCAAGATCGGCTGACCCCGTCCCATTTTTCAGGGGTAGTAATGATAATATCAGCATCAAGTAGAGCCCTTTTGTCCGGCGTTATATCACCCGTCAATTGTACGACAACCTTGTTAACAGTCGAACCAGGGCCGTATTTTTCTTTCCAATCCGCATGACGCTCACGAGCGAGTGCTTTCAACGGTGCAATATACACGGTTTTACCTCGCAAACTGGTTTGCCATAATTTCATCATTGCCAGTTCAGCAATTACTGTTTTCCCACTACCAGTAGGTGCTCCCAGCAGAACATTCACATTCGAATGGAATATGGTAGGAAATACCTGTGTTTGAACGGGATTAAAATGAGTCCACGAGTAGAGAGATTCAAAACGTTCGTTTTGAAGCGCTGTCTTCGGAAGAGGCCTTAAATCTAACAAATCTGTAAACGGGGAAACATTTTCAGGTAAAATCAAGTCCTTTAGTGAGACTGTCACCACATGAGATGCACCCAACCAACGATCACTCTCCGCACGAATACAATATTGAGAAGGCAGCGGTTCAAATATAGGGGCGGTGAAAACCAACACAATGGGCTCCTCCGACAAATATTGCTTTTTCGAAATTAAGACATACTCGGAATGATATATTTTGTCATTGGCTGTGTCTTCCATCCATATCCACCATGGCTGGACATTACCGTGATTTCGGTCAGACCAAATGAAGTCAGGATATATTTCTACTTCTACTCGTAAAATTGTGCGAGTTATCGGAAGTATTTTCACACTTATGTCTAGCGCTGGAAACTGCCGAACGTAATCTAATATTTTGTCGCCCATCCTCTTGAAATGCACAAGATCGCCAATTTCATTGGCACTCAAATCGTACAGTCTTGTCATTTGACAATCACGTTCTTCGAGTTTTCTAACTAAATCCAAATTCAAGTTTGCAAACTGCCTCAATGGATGTGCATATGGCTCCCACCAAATCC
>ERZ807291.8188-NODE-8188-length-11759-cov-7.585441_pt1 | contig 11759 bp, 13 predicted proteins | sample MGYA00521257_ERZ807291 | MGnify/ENA primary metagenome ERZ807291 (study PRJEB31413, sample SAMN03169783) | marine metagenome | biome: Marine; feature: Water; material: Subsurface seawater | place: North Sea | collected 2011-04-28 | depth 1 m m ...
AAACATAGATTTGATTCAAATCTGATTCTGCGCAAGCTGCGGAACCTTTCAATAACGGTATGTCTATAAAAGAACCTCGTTAATATAGAATGCTGTACTGGACTCAAGTAGCTGCAGAACACGACGAACAGAGATGCGATGGCCATGCAGTAGTTGTTGTAAAATGGATGGAATCTAGCGATGTATGTTGCGACGGACGGACCCTAAGACACCAAAGTGTGGTGTACCATACACAAATAATATATAATATACACCAAAAATGTCAACCGAATGTTATGTATGTTGCGACACGAATCACCATGAAATGTTAAGTAATATTTGTCTCTGTAAAAACATGTATATACATCGCAAATGCCAAGAAAAGATCAATACCTCAAAATGTAGTGTTTGCAATTCGCGCTATATCAATGTTAGAATTATACACCATACGAAAGTGACTATCTGTGCCCTGAAGTTCGCCGCATGTTGGACATGGAATGGCCTTACCACCTCGATCGGCATACCGTATGTTCTATGGAGTTCTATGGGTGTACACCCGATCACGACATTTGAAATTGGATGTATTATTTTTAGCGTTAACATGTTGGTGTTTGTTTGTGTTGTAGCGTACTACCGCACATTAATGTGTAAAAAACAAGAGTCACGTGTTTATAGTTTGCCGTGTTCTGCAACTCCTTGACTCCAGTACAGCATTCTATTTTAAAGGGGTTCTTTTAAAGACATACCGTTATAGACTATTTTTGGGTCGAATCAGACACATTGCAACCATTGAACGCGACTTTTGACGTTCAATCTACACATTCCCAATTTAATTCCAAAATCTAGCCAATTCAAAAAAGTGCTTCGTGTCTGCGTGAAATGATTCAGAATATTGCACGGAGGGAACATTCTGGGGCACTTTGATTGAGAAGATATTAAATCATGCAATTATAGACAGTCTCTAGGTTTCAATACATGCCTTATACCGACGATTAAATTCGTCACGATCGATTTTATCAAGGCCATACACTTCAAAGATGTCGTTCTTGCAGGCAAAAAGCATGTCCGTGAGCTGCAACGGATCATTTTCAATCTTTATGAGATGTTGGGTTAAAATGTCAGGTAATCGAAACACAACCGAACAACTTCGCAACAGATCACCTACACACCGAACAAACTCGATGTGACGCCGTTTTAATTTTGCGCCGTATACAATTATACACAAGACATCAATTACGCTAAAATCCGAGGTAAGAAAATCAAACGCGGTATAACGTTTTTCTAATTTATCAAAGGTTATACATATTTTTCCAATTTTCTGATTGACCATGTCGTGAATCGTCCAAAGCCAAATCGCGGATGCTAAGTGTCCCCCACTTGCGATTGATGTGATGGGAAGAAGTTCTTTGCGGTACGCTGCATACGATCGACGACAGTTTGAACATGGAATTGCAGTTTCAAGTAACGAAAACAAATGTTGAAGCGTCGGTATTGCATTGGGTGAGCATTTAAAACAGAATGTGAACAACATATCCCATAACGGAGGACCCCATATATTTGGATCCATTGAAGACTCTCCACTCATTCTATCTTGCCTGTGTATGAATATTTTAAAGGTTCGTTTTCACCGCAGTTCGTGTACGTATCTTCTCGAACCGGTTCGAGAATATGCTATGCATGGCCATCACATCTCTGTTCGCCGTGTTCTGCAACTACTTGAGTCCAGTACAGCATTCTATATTAACGACGGTCTTTTATAGACATACCGTTAATCAAATTTGAAATTTGTATACAATTGTCCGATATATGCCAGATATGTATGCCATTCGCGGGGAAGTCAATTATAAGTCTCAAACCAAAAAAATTGGTGGTGAATTCTGTCATATCGGTGAAGTTATACGTGAGATTGGTATTTCGAACTCGTATGATGCCAAAGCGAAACATATACATCTGTTTCCGCTGTATTTAAAACAACACGGATCTGCAATTATTGTTGTGGATGACGGGGTAGGTATGGACAACGTGCCCCGAACAGATGAAGAATTGAACGGGTGCGCTGGACATGCAAAATCGAGTCTTGCTTCTTTTTTTCATATTGGTCATTCTACTCGTCGCGCTGGATTTGATATTGGACAATTTTGTATGGGATCGAATCTGGCATTGGCGCAAACTGATGTGCTATTCGTACTCGTAACACGCACACAAAGCACCCCTCCAAACCAATACTGGGTTATCGTACAAAGAGGTATGCAAAGTGCATTAGACGACCCGACCGACGAATTAAACGCTGAGATGATGGAGCTGCATGTGGCCAAAAATAAAACGCTACTCACGCTCGATGCTATAAATCCACAGTTGTCAGCAAACTGGACCGAAATCATAAATAATGCTTTTCAAAAACTGAGCGACAAGCAAGGCACATTGCAACTCTACATCGGAAAAGAAACACCATTTCACACGACGGCTATCATGGATATCGATCAACCGTCGTGGAGTCGATCTAAAAAACAGCAACAGCGTTCTGATTTCATCACTGACGATATCCAAGCGACTCAGCTGTATACATATATCTGTTTTCAGACCAGGCATGGCAGTGTTTTGAAATTTCCGTCAGCTGAAGGGGTACATGGCCTGAGAGAACGAAACGAAGTGACCTTGTTGAACGATACCCGGGAAGCCACTGTCCTGCTGTACAACTCGAAATACAAAGAGGGTTACAACATTCCATACGGGTTCCCGTATTTGAAGCACGATGTCGAACCACAATTTCCGGAAAAACTGAAAGCATCGCAGCCTATCAACTCCAAGGCCGCGTATTGGTGCCGCCTCGGACCTAAGGAATTTGAAAGAGACGATAAATCACTATGTGCCTTGTACATTGCGATGGACTGTTATACGTATCGTATTACACAGTATGAAGGATTGGATCGTCAAGGTCACGCGCGATCAGGAGTTGGAATGTGTAAAGTAACCGGAGTTCTTCTTTCCTCGCATGGTGTACCCATTACTACACTGTCCAATGATTTTTTTATTCATCTGCCGACGACAATCAATAATACCAAGAGTCGTTTGACGGAACACACCAAAAATGCCTTGCTTCAGTGGAAAGAGAAGAATAAATTCAACAATCTCTTGATTATTATTGATGGCATCTACGAAATGCGAACGGATCGCAACAGCATTACACCACTGGAATTACAACGCCTCAAACAAGATGAACGTTTTCTGATTGGTTGCGCAAACAGCATTCAGGATTTTAGAAATGGCAATTGTGCACACAGCAAAAATTTCGATGCAATATTAGATTACATGTCCCGGAATAAAAAGGAAGATGATGAAAAGAATACAAAAGAGAATATGGAGAAAAGAGCACGGGAAACCATGGAGGACGGATGTGTACGCATCACCGCAAAACCGAATATACCACAGCAAATCTCAATTTTGTTGAGCGTGATCCAAGAAACTTGCTCTCTCTCCGATGAAGGTCACGAACACATGCTTGTTCATCTGTTTGGAATGTACGGCTCGGTCATCCGGGCGATCGAACGTTGCATTGATAGTGACAAGCCAGAATATTGCAAGTTTATGAAACACTGTCGTTTTTGGCCGCGTGTCGGGCAGCTGTATAACGGGTCTGGTGTCGATGTTCAAGTGTTTAAATGGAATTACCAACACGATCATCTATTCCTCGCCAAAGATAAACAGTTTATCAATCAGATGTCGCAAATCGAATTTAAAGAAGAACTCGAAAAAGAATTTAACCATCCATTTTTATCATGTGAGAGTGGAATTGTCATTCGTAACATTAAAGAAAATGTTATCTTCATTACAGATTCTCAAAATATGCGCGGTGAGATCATCCACCCAACCTCGATGGATGACCCATTATGGAAGGTTGGATTTTATCTACGTAACATTCGAAATGGTGAACAAGAAATAATGTCACCTTCAAATAATTCACGAGCGTTGGAAATCAAGGTTTTTCTTTTTGATCAACTTCTCGCTGAAACATTACAATTGTTTGCAACCGTCGACATTCGACGTCCAATGGTCATTTTTCCAGTTGTGAAAGATTCCAAGGAAAAAAAACCGAAATATTAAGAAAAAAAACGTATATCCTAGTCTTTGTGTCTCACGGTATGTCTATAAAAGACCTTCATTCCAGGTAGAATGCTGCACTGGACTCAAGCCGTTGCAGAACACGGCGAACAGAGATGCGATGGCCATACATAGCCCCGAACCGAATTCCGAGGTTGTTATAGACTATTTCGATATTCATTTGTTTAATAATACTGTAGGATGTTTTGATGTAAAAATGTCAGGTGGGGTTTGGGCCGGGAGCTGTTTGAGATGTTCTTTCGTTCGACAATGTTTCCGTTTCGACCTTCTCTTCGGTTTCATTTTTATGTGTGTATTTTTTAATGATACTTTCACGATTTGCGTTAAAGTTTGCTTCGGATTGTTCTTCTTCAGAACGTATTATTTTTTCAATGAAACTCATTTTATTGAGAAACTTAAAAAAAAACATCAGCGTTTAAATTCGACGATCTATTTTATTCTATTTTATAATTAATAATACAATGGAAAAAACAGTAGTTGATTTATTTTGTGGTAGCGGTGGTGCTAGTTGTGGGTTTAAAAAAGCTAAATTTACCCCTATATGTGGCGTCGATTTAGATAAAGATGCTTTAAAATCATATAGTCAGAACTTTCCCAGTGCAGAATGTATACATGGCGATATTCGATCTAAAGAATTGCAGCACAAATTGATTAAAAACTATAGTCACGTATCGTGTATTATCATGTGTCCGCCGTGTCAAAGCTTCAGTAATCGCAATTTGACTACTCCAAACAAAGAACATGACATTAAAAATGAATTACCATTGATTTCTGCAGAACTTGTTTCTAAAATGCAGCCGCGTGCAATTTTTATGGAAGAAGTTGCACAATGTAAACATATAGCACCCCAAATTAAAGAAATTCTGAATCGAGCTGGGTATAAAGTACAGTATTCGGTCGTAACCGCTTCGAACTATCAAGTCCCACAGAAAAGAAAACGGTTCATCCTCATAGCAACATTGCCCGGAACTGAGTTTGTTACACCACTATACAAACGACCGGTGTCTGTAAGCGAGGCACTCGCAAAACACCCAATACCACTCCACGGACCTGAAGTGTCTATACCCACAAGAAATAAGATTATAGAATTGCAGAAAGAAAAACGACGTCTCATCGGTGGAAATTATGCATTAATTGACGTGTCTAAACCCGCGCCGACCATACACACACAGAGTTTAAGTTCGACCGGTCCTTATACCATAAAACGCCCAGATAAAGAAAATAAAGATGAATATCAATATTATTCTTTAAGCATATCCGAAGTTGCGCGATTACAAAGCTATCCTTCTACTTTTAAATTTATAGGGAATGATACATCGGTGCGACGACAATTGGGAAACTCCGTGCCTCCGATGTTAGCCAAAAATATGGCAATCAACATAAAGTACAATTAGAGTTCATTCGCATGTAATATCATCAATTTGTACAACGGTTTCATTTACAGACGTGGATTGGTTCATTAAACGCGAAATCAATTCGTGTTTTCGTCCATGGATCGGTAGCTTTTGTTGAGTGCATTTTTCTTTTAATTCTTTTAACGTATTTTTTTGGAGTGTTTTTTGTATTTCAGTTTCAGATGTGTCTATAAGCACCGTTGAGTCATCTTCGTGCTGTAAGTTGGTGTCACACGTAATTTCTTGTTCCGGTTTAACATCTGTGTTCGAGAGTATGCTCTCGTGCTCTACATTATCCGTTTGGTTCAAGCGTTTTTCATTGCGGTCGTCATGTTCTTTTTGTGCATCACGGTCGCTCGTGTCGTCATTGACACCACTGTCGCTTGTATCGTCGTTCACACCATTGTCGCTTTTGCCGTCGCTCACACCGCTGTCACTTTTGCCGTCGCTCACACCGCTGTCACTTTGGCCGTCGCTCACACCGCTGTCACTTTTGCCGTCGCTGTCACATTTGCCGTCACTTTTGCTTTCCTTGGCATCACTTTCGACTTTGTCTTCGTGAATGTCAGTATCGCACTTATCCTTATGTTTGCCACCATCCTCAAATGGTGGATTTACATCACTCATGCGAAGAGATTCTTTTGCGAGTATTGTTTGTACTTGTGTATCTGGAATTTTTTCTTGTACAACATCGGTAGACAATTCTGGGATATATGAAATTGGAATATGTAGCAATTCACTTGTCATTGTTTCCAGTTTAAATCCGTTTTTAAAAGTCTTTGAATGACCGCACATTTGCTGTGCAAGATATCACGATAAACTCTCGGAAAATATATATATGAATATTAAAAGATGGACAATTTTCATACATCTGCAAAAGAGTTTGAACTGGTGAACCTTTTCATTACAGGTGCCACATTTGGAATATTTTATTCATTTGGTCAAGCATGGACAGTTTTTGTCCAATCGGTCGTAGTTGCAATAACACCTACAGATTTCAACCCAGTGATAAAAGAATTGATATTTGCATGTATGACAAGTTTCATATGCATATCACTTATACTATGTATTGTATATATTGATCGTCAAATAAAACAAATGAATAAAAAATTATCCAGTCGGTTACAGCATCGTAAATTACAATACCGTTCAAAAATGCATAGTATCAAGGTTCTTCAACGATCTGCAAAAAAATAACATCATATCATGCATTTTTTTCCAAGTAATAATCGCCACTTCGCGACAGTATCATGTTGATGTGAATGCTAGAAAACTTAAAATCAAAAGAGTGTACTGACCGTTGCAAGCATGCGAACTGCCAGCGCAGAAACCAGAACATATGATGTGTTCTCAACCCGAAGACATATATCGTGCACCGGTAATCCGGATAACGTCGCGTCAATCTGCGGACATATATATCGACTGCTAAGGAAAAATCCGACGATAACCGACATTAAAGTGTACATAAGAAGATCGACAAGTTGTAGTAGACTTTTCACGCCATTGATACGACGTATCATCGAATAAAAAATCTTATCTAAGACGGTTAGCCCCGAAATTGCAACGGCGGAGACTAACTGGACGCGAATATACGTAAGCTCGGTTGGTTCAGCTAATGCCGGGAATATATCACCGATGATAAGACCACCATAAATGGAGACGAAGATAAGTGCCGCCATATTCAATAACCGCAGCATCGAACCCAACGTGAAGGTGGACGATACCGGACGAATTTGAGGTACAATGAGCTGAACTGGGGGAGATGCTTTTACAGGAACTTTGGACAAAGTCACAGGGGGTCTGGCATTATTGGTAAAACCTAAAGATGCTGACATTTGTTTATTTGTTGCACAACTTTTTTTTTCATGTCGTGTGAAACTTTATTTTTAGGTTTTACCTCGAACACGTTTCACAATCTTCACGCAAACAATCGCAATGCTTGCCTTTAGAACGGGCTCCATAATAAGCATCTGTCCCTCCAAACCACGTGCATGAATTACCAAATTTTACTTCTGCATTTCCACCTTGAGATTTTGCATGATACATTTTATGCATGGGATCTGCCATTCCAAGATTTCTGTAATATGTGGGTTCTTCTAATATTGCGTCAGGATTCAAAGGTTTTGTGTTTGCAGTTTTACGAACTTTTTCTGGATCAACTCGATGCCGTTCGAATTTTTCGTTGTCCTCTTTGGTTGCATCCCAGACAAAGTTTTCCTTCAGAGATGCTTCGTCTTGTTTGTGTTCTTCGTGTTTACAGTTTGAGGTGCTTTCATCTGGCCAACTTTCATTGAGATTTAGAAAATGACCTTCTTCAGAGGTGACACTTTGTGATACTGCGGTTCGTTTTGCACTACGCGCAGGGGGTACGTTTATTTCAGAACGCATCCCGCACGTAGAGTTCGATCGACTACGTAGCTTCGATAATTCACAATATCCCATCGCCAATAATGTCACTGCCGCAGTAACCATAAGCAAGCAACAAAGTTTATCGGCAGTTGGCGGTTCTCTTTCTCGACCTGGCATTCTGTTTATCTTTTCATATAAAAAAAAACTCGATGTTCGTTGTGTTCGTCCGACTCGAAATTTAAAATATTATCCTGTACTTTCAATGATAATTTTAATACCCAACTTCTACAAGTAAGCCAATCGCACCATTTGGAAAACTGACACAACCAGGAAGTCGCAAAACTCGTTGCATCGAATGTTTCCAACAATTTAACGCTCGGGTGGTGGCGAGAGAAAAGGTAGTGGGCAAACAGCGCAGACGGCGCTGAATGTGTACAGTATGTTTGTAGACCATTTTCGTCCATTCCGACTCGCGAACTCGGCAGTATCCTCGGACTCCCATTGTATTTATTGCCGGTCCTTCAGTTGTCACGTGTGTGCCGTCGAAAAAACGCACATTACGATCCAGCATCCAACACAGACGCCCACTTGAATGATGCATCCATACCGTCGCGTCGGCGGGTGGATCTCTGCGTTCACTTTGCGTATACTCCATTACTACTCGAATACCTCGAGCGTTATGTTCCATGTCCGCAAATTCGACGTTCGCAATTCGAACATTTATGCCCATTCCTACGCGTGACTGTGCATATGCAAGCAAACAGCCAATTGGTTTGGCTTTTGATTCTTGAATTAATAAATCCGATACTGTAATTAAGGTATGTTGGTGTTTAATTTCAATTCCCAACATACGATTGAAAATGTAGTCAAGTGTACACGTCCCTAAATTTAAAACCCGATGTCGTCTAAAAACCGAAGATGCAGTTTTGCACTCTTCTCGTGAAACGGTGATGGCCATCATTCCAACAATGTGTAATAGAATATCGTTGTCAAGAATTCCTAGTGTTGTCTGAGTTTGCCACGCATTGTGACAAAGAAGTAATGTCCGTACTTTGGCGCGAAACGGTAAAGGAAATAAATGATTTGTTTCTATGCTCCATCCACGCAGAAATGGTACCGATTCTCCCGGATATAAACAAAGTGTCGCCGACATCAAGGTGCGTCTTTTTTCATCTGACACCTCGTGCGCGTCACAAAGTAAATCGGTGAGTCGTTGTTTTGTCTTGATTTCGCTCGTTTGTTCGCAGCCAATGCTTGCAAGAGCTGATCGACGATGCATGACTGGAAGCTCGGCGTCCTCTGCTTTCCACGCATGCGCCATTGCAAAATACAGCGATAGCGATCTACGACTGGCCGTATCCCAATTCGGCGTTTGAAAGAGTTCGGACTGACAACTCGACTGGTCCGCCTTAATGAGAGCACCCATCGATTTTAGTTTGCCTGCGATTGCGTTTGCAAAACGCAGTTCTGCTGGAATATTGGATACGAGTAATATGTAGGAAGGGGGCACGCGACAATTCGAACGATATACACGTCCCATCTGTTGAACTAGATCTTCCGCGCTCCAGGGAAGTTCGAGAATAACATGAACGCGTGGCCGACCATCTTTGCTGTCGTGTAAAGAAATGCCGACACCACCGGCACGTGACAAAATTGCTATTTTTTTAGCTCCGGACCTAAACGCATCGGCTTCCGCTGATATGTGTGGTTTTTTGGAGAGAACCACGCCGTGCGGGGTACGCACATATCGACGCGTTCTGCCGGTCAGTTCGGCAACGTGTTCATGACCGAACGAATCAAGGATATGATCGATTGGATTGATTGGCAAGTCGTACTCCATTTCCATATCAACATGCTCAAGGTTGAAGACGGAATCACACACTCGAGGTAACCGGGTCGTGTTATGAACTCGATGTGCCTGTGCTTCGCCAGTGTTTACAACAGAAATGACCACCGATTTCCCAGCACTGACCGCGTCTCGAGCAATTTCGATGGCGTAACGTGTTTTAAGGCCAGTAATAAGCCGTTGAAACACACTTTGGTGACTGGAACCTCCATCTGCCATTCCAGATGCACGAACTGCACGAACAAACGCATCATACGTTAATTGTTCATTTGTCGAAAGTTCAATCACGCGACGTTCGATCGATACGTTGGTTAGACTCAGCTGTCTCGCAAGATATGCCCCACTTGATCGCATCTCGATTGCTAAGAGCTCCATTAGAGGCATGCCATGCACTTTTAATGCATCCATTAGTTGAGCATGTGTCTTGAACGGTGAACGCTCTCCCCATAGTTCGAGGCGGTCAAGATAATGCAAGTGACGCGGTAAGCTCGCCGCAGTTGCACTGCTATATAATATATTTGCGTGTGGTAGCAACGCGCGGATATGCTCTATGTGTTTGTAATTGCCGTTGTGATTTCGCATAAGATGGCATTCGTCCAAAACCAGTAGTATACGTGGCGCGTCTTGTGTCCAGGCAAGCAATTCCGATAAACGCTTTTTATGTAAAGATGAATAACTGACGTACTGTACAACTGCAAGATCTGAAAGTCCAAGCGTCGCAATTTCACAACGTGCATCATCTTCGAGACGTTTGTTTGCAGACACCCAAATAATACGGTACTCTGCAGAGATGGCCACGCATTCACGAATCACACCTGCAATCGTGCGACCTTTTCCAACACCGGTGGCATCTCCCAGCAAAAAGGCACCTCTGCACTGAAACGACTGAAATATTTGACTGATGGTTTCGTATTGCATGGTTGAAAGAGCAGAATGTGGACAACTTCGTGGTGCATACGTAATACACGGAGCACATGCACATGCCAGATTTACGGATTCACAGACAGCAGTTGGGTGTGGATTTGCATCCTCAGTATTTACACATCTCCATGGAATAAATGATGTACTGCGTAGCATTTCATACACCCGGCGTTTAAAAAAATATGGAATTGAACTTTCGTGCTATTTAAATTTTGGAGTGTGGGAACATTAATTTCGACATTTCCCATGCCACCTCACCTACAGTGATCTCTACATTAAAATCATCATTGACACGTGTACTCATTCCCACCTAGCGCTTTTGATTCAAGTAAAAATACATCATACGCAGTACAACGATCGGGAATCAATGTATATGTAGGCATAACAGTGCACGATATCGAGTGTTTGTCATCCGACGGTGCCAGCTGCAAACAATCGGGTGGTACGGTGCATTTTTTGCACGTTACTGGACATCGGGTTGATAATACTGATATACTACAATGTGCATCCGACATTGTATCCGGACACCACCATGCATTGGTACACGCAGATGAAGGTGGAGAAGGTGGAGATGAAAGAGATGGTGGACACGTATTGCAACTTTCTTGACATATCAATTCGGGAAAACTATTGAATCCCTGAGATGACCACTGAGTACAGTTTTCAGAAACTCCGAGTGAATCACAGACATGTGGTTCACGATCTGCACACGACGAAGACAATTTCCTGCCTCGTAGAGAGCTAAAATCGGATAAATCGACTGTATGCAAAATATTGACGAACATACTTAATGATATGAGTGCTGTTGCCATATGGTTTTATCTTTAACCGTCAAAAAATAATGTCAACGTACAAACGATTTGTTTTATATTTTTGGTGATATTCAATTGAAATAATAAAACCTCATATCATTTTATCCGAACATTGTTTGAATATTTACTGTATTTTTTTTGGAAAAAAAAAGTTCATGCGTTCTCGCTCCTTGCTAAAACTTACAACGAATCGATTCGTTCAAGCCGCGATGAAAATTACACATTTTATCGATTTCTACCTTATGGACAAATCTTCGTATTCTACACAACTTGGTCGATGGGGTAGAATTGGACGAGGAACAACTGAAGCTTGTCCATGCGATCCTGGCTATACGATAA
>ERZ807291.8202-NODE-8202-length-11733-cov-151.177685_pt1 | contig 11733 bp, 12 predicted proteins | sample MGYA00521257_ERZ807291 | MGnify/ENA primary metagenome ERZ807291 (study PRJEB31413, sample SAMN03169783) | marine metagenome | biome: Marine; feature: Water; material: Subsurface seawater | place: North Sea | collected 2011-04-28 | depth 1 m m ...
GAGGCGGGTAACGCTTGGGTGTCTAGGCCGGGTGAGACATCCTCTGTCCAATGAGGCGTCTTGAGCGCTTTGATTGGGGTCGTCCACTCAAAACCGTCATGAACCCGAATCGTTCTGAAGGAGCCACAGTATGAGTTTACGCTCAAAAATCGCACTCGTTACCGGGGCAGGACAAGGTATTGGACGGGCAACCGCGCAGCGTTTAGCCCGAGCGGGCGTGAATCTGGTAATCCAAGATATTGATGAAGCCGCTTTGGCGGAGACGGCGCGTCATCTAAAAACCTTTGAGGTGGACGTGCTGTCCTTGACGGGTGATTTGACCGAACCGGATCTGCCAGAACAAGTGATTAAGGATTGCGTCGACGCTTTTGGCGGCCTTGATATTATTATTAATAATGCGGGTTATATCTGGAATGGCGCAATGCACAATCACTCTGAGGCGCAATGGCAAGCGATGCTTGATATTCACGCAACGGTGCCCTTTAGAATTTTAAAAGCCTTTTCGGAGTGGTTGCGGCCTACGGCAAAAGCGGAAATACAAAGCAATGGGGTCGCTTGCTGCCGGAAAGTCGTGAATGTTTCCTCCGTGAGTGGCACCCAAGGCAGCGCGACTCAGGTCGGGTATGCAGCTGGCAAAGCGGCGGTCATTGGCTTAACCAAAACGCTGGCAAAAGAATGGGGCCGATATAATGTAACCGTTAATGCCGTGGCATTTGGTCATATCGAAACGCGGTTAACCCAAGGATACAGTGATTCAATTCCGGAGATTACAGTTGGTGCTCAGCAGTTCCGGGTGGGTCTGTCGTTCCAGCAAAGAAATGCCCTTGCGCAAACGGTGCCCCTAGGACGTGCCGGGACCGTTGATGAGGCGGCCGGCGCGATCTATTTGCTGACGTTACCGGAGTCTGATTATATTACCGGCGAAATTTTGACCTGTTCGGGCGGGGCATGAGGTCAGAGCGGACTCAGGTCATTGAGGTAATGACAGGCTTAGAATTTGATCCGGCGGCGATGCATCTCTTTGGCTCGCGCCAACTTTAGGGTATCTTGCTTGCTTGTTTAGGCGATTCTGGAGTGTACCCGTGACCGATCCTTTTAGACCTCGTGAGCAATCGCGCGGACCCAACGGGCAACTCGCCCACGCGCAGCATCTGGCTCACACCGACCGCTTGGCGGAAACGTTTTATGCGGTGGGGGATTCAGCTTGGTGTTATGTCGGTAATGGCTTGTCGAATCAAACGTTTATTCGCGGTCCCGAAGGCATTATCGCGATCGATACCGGTGAGTGCCATGAAGAGATGGCGCAAGCGCTCGAGAAACTTCGGCAGCATACCGCTGAACCGATTGTTGCCTGTATCTACAGTCATTTTCATTACGTTGCCGGCACATCGGCGATTGTTAGCGAGCGTGGTGATGATGATTTTCCGATTTACGGTCATGAAGGCATCGCGGCGAACTTGACCCGATTTGGGGGTGAGGTTGGCCCTCGGGGTTCTCGAGGCATGGTGCATCAATTTGCCATGATGTTGCCGGAGGCCGGCGATGATGCCCGAGTGAATATTGGTCTAGGCCTGTTTTATCGTAATCCGAAACACGCGCCTTATACTGGGGGGCATATTCCCGCGACCCATACCTTTGGCGGGCCTCATGAGGCCGTCATTGCGGGCCTTAAGGTGATCTTTCAGCCAGCGCCATCGGATGCAACCGATTCTGTAACCATCCACTTTCCGGAACTTGATTTGGCCGTGAACAATATTTTTTGGCCAGTATTGTTTAATGTTTTCGCCATTCGCGGTGAAGAGTATCGTGACCCAAGCGTGCTGTTGACCGGACTGGACCATCTGGCCGGCCTGAAGGTTGAACATCAAATTTGCGCCCACGGTCCGCCAATGTCGGGCCGCTCTGAGATACTCGCTGGCATACAGCGCTATCGCGATAGTATTCAATTCATCTGGGATCAAACCGTGCGCCATGCGAACTTGGGATTGAGCCTGGATGAGATGATTCACAAGATACAATTACCGGCTGTTTTCGAGACGGATTTTCACACCCAACAACTGTATGGCGTTGTTGAGCATCATGTGCGGCAAGTTTATACCGGTCTGTTTGGTTGGTTTGATGAAGACCCAGGAAAACTGTTTCCGCTCGCGCCAGGTGAGCGTGCAACCAAGATGATCAACGCGTTTGGGGGTCGGGCTTTGATGCAAGGGGCCTTTGACGAGGCGCTTGCGGCGCAGGACTATCGGTGGGCTTTGGAGTTAGGTCAGCTCCTTGTAAGCGATCCTGCGGCTCAGGACGCGCAAGCAGACAAGGCGCGGCTGGCCGCGGGCTTACGCCAGGTCGCGTTCTGTTCGCCGGCGGCGAATATCCGGAACTGGTGTCTAACCCGGGCGCTGGAGCTGGAGGACAATCTCGATTTGAGTCGATTCCGAATTCACCGTTTCCGTGAGCAAGAGGTGTTATCGGGCCAAGGCGCGCGTTGGGTCCCAATCTTGCGAGTGCTGCTGGATGCAGATGCCGCAACCGATGTCTACGGCAGTATTGGGTTTACCTTTGATGACGGATCGAGCGCGGGCTTATTGATTCGTCATTCGGTAGCCGTCCCGGTGGCGACCCAAGCGTGCGATTTACAGATCACCTTGGCGGTCTCAACCTGGGCAAAGCTATTGGCGGGTAAGACTTCATTGTCGAGCGTTTTGGCAGAGCATGGCAATTTGAGCGTTGATCAAACGACGCAGATTCAGGCACTGCTGGCGCTGTTTGATCTGCCGAGTTTTAGAGCGTGATGGCCGGACGCCTGAATCCGATTAAGGCGTGGGCCGCGAATATTGAGCAACACTGAGGCTGCGATAGCGATCGCAATATCGTCGCAGTTTGATCTTGTCAGGATCATTTCAGCCACGATTCAGGTCGAGGGGCTTCGAGTTAGCGCGCCGTATAATAGGTAAAAACCATGACAGTAAAACAGAATCCACCGTTCGCAGGCAAGATCGAGCGTTTGTTTGAAGACGCAACGCCCCAGCGCTTAAAGCTCTCTCAGCCCGCGCAGGGCAAGCCCAATGTTGTCATCGTCATGCTGGACGATGTGGGCTTTGGTAGCGTTGAAACCTTTGGTGGTCCCATTCCAGCGCCTGGCGTTGACCGAATCGCTGCCGAAGGCCTCAAGTTCAATCAGTTTCACACGACCGCCCTATGCTCGCCGACGCGGGCGGCTCTGCTGACCGGACGGAACCACCATAGTGTCCATATGGGCGGCATTACGGAGATTGCGAATAGTTTTCCCGCGTATGACAGTGCGATTCCCAAGGAGAGTGCGACCTTGGCTGAGATTCTCAAGCAAAACGGCTATTCCACCGGCTGTTTTGGGAAGTGGCATCTCACGCCAAGTTGGGAGCAAAACCCCGCTGGGCCCTTTGATCGCTGGCCTACAGGGCAAGGCTTTGAACGCTTCTACGGGATTTTAGGGGCGGAGGCCAGTCATTGGGAGCCGCCGGTTTATGATCAAACGACGCCCATTGAGCCGCACCTCAATCAGCCGGGGTACCACCTAACGGAAGATCTGGCCGATCAAGCCATTCATTGGATTCAGCAACAAAAAGCGGCAGCGCCCGATCGTCCTTTCTTTTGCTATTTTGCGCCCGCGGCCGTGCATGCGCCCCATCATGTTGATGAATCATGGGTCACGCCGTTTAAGGGTCAATTCGACGGTGGATGGGATGCCTTACGGCAAGCGATCTTTGACAAGCAGTTGGCGGCGGGTGTTATTCCGCCCGGTACGCGCCTAACTGACCGGCCGGAGGAAGTGCCCAGTTGGTCCGAGTACCCAGACCGCTACAAACCGGTTGCAAGCCGGTTGATGGAAGTTTTTGCGGGTTTCTTGGCTCATACCGATGCCCAGGTCGACCGGGTCTTTCAGACCCTCGTTGATCTGGGTGAGTTCGATAATACCTTGGTGATTTATCTAACCGGGGATAACGGCGCCTCAGCGGAGGGCACGATTCATGGTGCTTGGAGCGCGCCGTCATTCCAAAATGGCGTCCATGAAGATCCTGAGTGGTTGCTGGAACATATGGCGGATTTTGGGACCGATCGTTGTGAAAACCATTTTAATGTCGGTTGGGCCTGGGCGCTGGATGCCCCCTTTCAGTGGATGAAGCAGGTTGCATCGCATTTCGGTGGCACGCGAAACGCGTTGGCCGTGTCTTGGCCAAAAGGTATGGGTGCGGCCGCGGGTGAACTGCGCGATCAATTTCATCATGTGATTGATTTGATGCCGACGGTACTGGATGTCGTCGGGATTGAGGCGCCGGCGGTCGTGAACGGTGTTGATCAAATGCCGATTCACGGGACCAGCATGCGTTATTGCTTTACCGAGCCCGCAGCAGAAAGTCGGCGGCAAACGCAATACTTTGAAATATTAGGCAATCGCGCCATTTATCACGATGGTTGGATTGCCAGCTGTTTTCATGGTCGCCTGCCCTGGATTCGGTTTGCGGGGTTCAAGTTTGATGGGCCCGAGGAAGTTTGGGAGTTGTATAACATTGCGGAGGACTTTTCGCAGTCCAATGATTTAGCGGACGTGTATCCGGATCGACTCGCTGCGCTCAAAGCGTTGTTTGATTCCGAAGCTGAGGCCATGGATGTCTATCCGCTGCGAGATGCGTCGGCGCGGCGTGGCGGTGAGTATGCCGTGCCGCATTCCTTGGAGGGTCATGATCGGATTGTTTACAACCGTCATCATGTTCGAATGCCTGAGCATTCGGTGCTAAATTTAAAGAATGTCTCGCATCAAATATCAGCCAAGGTTGTGCTTGATGACCTGTGCAGCCAAGGGGTGATCGCGTGTCAGGGCGGCAATATGGCGGGCTGGAGCCTATATCTAGATCAAGCTGGCTGTCCAACCTATTTATACAACTGGTTTGGTCATGAATTGACGTTTGTTGCGTCAACAACCCCTTTGGACGCCGGTGCGTATGAAATTATCCTTACTTATCATCATGACGGCGGCTTTGGCGCCGGTGGCGAGGCGGTGCTCAGTGTCAACGGTGTGAGCGTCGCAAGCAATCGAATCCCGAGGACGGTCCCGGTGATTTATTCCATGAGTGGTGAAACCTTCGATGTTGGGCGCGATACGGGCTCACCCGTTGGACCTTATCCGCATAACTTTGTGTTCACCGGTACGATTGAGTCGGTGACGCTCGAGCGGTTGAGTCAGGCCAGTGAGGCAACAAAAAAGGCCGAGCGCAAAGGACAGTTTCAAGCGAGCTTGAGCAGTCAGTAGCGGGCGGAGTGCGCGGCAACCAGATCCATCGATGCCGGCTCCGTCTCCTTATCACGCCAGCGTTTTAGCGAATTGGCATCGCTGCCGCAGTGATTCTGACCGAATGCGTTAACGCTTTGGGGAGGGCGCGGCTCAGGCGAGTCAAGTCGTCGCAATCCGGTGTGGCGTTTGGTCATAAAACCGTCTCGGACCTCGGGCTAGGAGACTAACCTGGCAGGCACCGCGCTCGTCCCGCATCGAGTGACTAGGTATGCCGGAGTATCTCGCCATCATTCATGAAAATGATTTCCTCCGCGATATTGGTGCCAAGATCGGCAATGCGCTCGATGTTTGATGAAATCGTTAAATGCGACACGGCCTCCGTTGTGATGCTCGGATTGTCGGTCATGGCTTTGATTAAATCGCGATAGGTCAGGGCGTGGAAGGCATCGACCTCGTTATCCATGTCCAGCACGGCGCGCGCAGCTTGGGTGTCTTTGTCAAGCAGCGCCGCGAGCGCCTGTTCAACCATTTTCAGACTACTGGGGCCCATCCACTCGAAGTGTAGGTCAACCGGTATTCGAGGCCGGTCATACAAAAACTGGATCCTTGCGCCAATATTGACGGCTTGATCTGCGATACGTTCCAAATCGTTGTTCACCTTGAGTACCACAATCAAAAAGCGCAGGTCGGTTGCAACGGGTTGATGTAGCGCGATGATTTTTAAACAGTTCTGCTCGATCGAGATTTCCATCTCGTTTATCCGTTTTTCGTTTTCAGCGATGCGTGCAACTTTTTCCAGATCAAAACTACTGATGGCATCGATGGCGCACTGCACTGATTCAATGACCAGTTCGCCAAGGCTGGATAATTGGGATTCGAGCTCAGTTAAATCGCGGGCTAAATGTGTTTTCAAGGGTGAACTCCTAGCCGAAACGGCCTGTGACGTATTCTTCAGTGCGTTGGTTTTCTGGGTTGGTGAAGAGGGTTTCGGTGGGACCATATTCGATCAAAATCCCGTTTTCCATGAAAGCCGTAAAGTCAGACACGCGCGCGGCTTGCTGCATATTGTGGGTTACGATCACAATGGTTAGCTTTTCTTTCAGCTCGAACAAGAGGTCTTCAATGCGTGCGGTTGAAACCGGATCGAGCGCAGAACAGGGCTCATCCATCAAGAGCACCAAGGGATTCATCGCAAGGGCGCGCGCAATACACAATCGTTGTTGTTGGCCACCCGATAGATTGAGCGCCGACTCGTGTAAGCGGTCTTTAACTTCATCCCAAAGGGCTGCCTGTTTCAGGGCTTGTTCGACCCGATCGTCCATATTGTCCTTTAAACCATTAATCTTTGGTGCCCAGGCAACATTGTCGTAAATGGTTTTCGGGAACGGATTGGGCTTTTGAAAGACCATACCAATATTAAGTCGAACGGCGACGGGGTCCGCGTCTGGGGCATAGATGTTTTGGTCATTAAAAGAGATCTCCCCGGTCAGCGTGACTTGATCGATAAAATCATTCATCCGGTTAAAGCTTCGTAGCAGGGTGCTCTTGCCGCAGCCGGATGGGCCGATGATCGAGGTGATTCGATGCTGATAAATCGGTAGCGTGACCGTCTTGACCGCGAGTTGATCACCATACGCGATACTCACGGCGTTCGCCTGCAGTAGGACCTCAGAGGTTTGGGTCATGAAAATTCCTTACATAAACTTATTTTTACTGCCGCGGTAGCGTATCCATACGGCGGTTGCATTCATGATCAGCAGGACCAGTAGAAGAACAATGATGCCGGCTGATGCTAATTCGTGAAAGGCCTCTTGTGGGCGAGAGGTCCAATTATAGATTTGGATCGGTAGGGCGGTGAACTCATCCATCGGACCTTCCGGCACAAAAGCGATATAAGTCAGTGCCCCGATCATAATCAGTGGCGCTGTTTCGCCAATCGCTCGACTCAATGCCAAAATGACGCCGGTTAAGATGCCCGGCATAGCCTGAGGTAAGACGTGATCTCGGGTGACTTGCCATCGGGTGGCGCCAAGTGCGAACGCGACTTGCCGCAGGGAACTGGGCACCGCCTTGATCGCTTCTCGCGACGCAATAATGATCACCGGTAAAATCAGAAGGCTCATGGTCATGGCGCCTGCCAGTACGCTACGATCTAGGCCAAAAAACCGAACAAAGATCGCAAGCCCGATGATGCCGTAAACGATGGAGGGCACGCCCGCGAGGTTTGCGATGTTGATGGTGATGAAGGTTGAAACGCGACCCGGCTTGGCATATTCCTCAAGATACACGGCCGCCAATACGCCGATGGGTATGGCGATTGCGGCGGTCAAAGTAACCAGCCAAAGGGTCCCGGCAAGGCCCGCTAAAATACCCGCTTTTTCTGGGAATCGGGATGGGAACCGGGTGAGGAAGTCGAAGTTTAACCAAGGCAGTCCTAAGAGCGTGACCTCAAGGATGAGAATGCCCAAAATGGCAACGGCCAAGCAGGTCACGCTGAGACAGAAAAGCTTAAAGGCCGCCGAAATCTGGTGACGCTTTTTAAGACGTTGGGCTTGCGTGTTCATTCGTAGACATCTCGATAGCGGTTCATGATGGCGTTTGCGATTAAATTTAACACCAAGGTCATGGAAAAGAGGACGGCGCCCACGGCAAACAGCGTCTGATAGCTGAGCGTGCCAGCGGGGGTGTCGCCAAGCGATACCTGAACGATATAGGCCGTCATGGTCTGAATAGACTCCAGTGGGTTAAGCGTCAAGTTAGGGGTGGCGCCTGCCGCGAGGGTGACCGCCATGGTTTCACCGATCGCTCGTGAAATAGCGAGTACGAAGGCCGCGAAAATGCCTGAAAGTGATGCCGGCACAACGATTCGAGCGGTGACCTCGAAGGAGGTCGCGCCGAGAGAATAAGCCCCGTCTCTGAGTGCGTTGGGCACTGCGCGTAGAGCGTCATCACATAGTGAGGCAACCATCGGCAAGACCATGATGCCCACAACAATCCCCGCACTGGCGGCATTGAAGACTTCTGTTGACGGGATCAGGGTTCTTAAAATGGGCGTGACAAAGGTAATGGCAAAAAAGCCGTAAACGATGGTTGGAATACCCGCAAGAATTTCAAGGATAGGCTTCACCAGGTCTCGGGTTCGGTTCCCTGCGTATTCACTAAGATAAATTGCGCAGGCCAAGCCAACGGGTAATGCAACAATGGCCGCGCCAATCACAATCAAGGTGGTACCGAACAACAGGGGCAGAATACCGTAGGACTTAGGCTCAAGGAGCGGTGTCCAGCGGGTGCCAAAAAGGAAGTCGGAGGCGGGCACTTGCTGAAAAAAGTAAAAGGTTTCGACCGAGAGCACACCCACCACAGCAAGCGTTGTCAGCACCGAGATTGCGGCGCAAGCAAAAAAGAGCCAGCGCAGGACCTTCTCGAGCGGCCTGCCCCGAGCGCGCGTCAGACGAATTTCAGGTGCCGTCTGCGACATGTTATTGGGTAAGCGGCTGAAGCGTGCTGCCGGTCAGATAAGCCGAGCCTGTGATGCGATTGCTAACCCGGTCGTGGGCTGCGCGGTATACGGTCTGCGGCATAGGAATGTAGCCCACTTCACTCGCGAGCTTTTCTGCTTGGTCCAAATAAAAGTGCACAAACCGTTCAATAATAGGATCGTCTAGAGCGCTAGACCTTGCGTAGATAAAGATGGGTCGTGATAAGGGCGCGTAAGTGCCGTTGTTAATTGTGGTCTCACTCGGGCTGATTGCGCCAGTGCCGCCATCGATCGGGACCAACGTCAACTTGTCCTGATTCTCTTTGTAGTAGGCGTAACCAAAGTAACCCAAAGAGTACAGGTCGCCCGCAATGCCTTGCACCAGCACGTTATCGTCTTCGCTCGCCGTGAAGTCTGCACGCGAGGCCTGCTCTTTGCCATTCACGACTTTGGTAAAGTAATCGAAGGTGCCAGAATCCGTTCCGGGACCGTAGAGCTTGATGGGTTGATCCGGCCAGTCCGCTCGCACATCGCGCCACCGCATCACGGGGTCCTCAGGTCGCCAGATCGCGTTGAGCTCAGCAATGGTTAGCTGATCCACCCAATCATTTTTTGGATTAATCACGACGGACAACCCATCGAAGGCCACCGGCAGTTCGATGTAGTCAATACCGGCTGCTGCCGCGCGTTCAGCCTCAGAGGATTTGATGCTTCGACTCGCGTTACTAATATCGATTTCATTATTGATGAATTTCTTAAAACCGCCGCCGGTACCGGATACGCCGACCGTAATGCGAACCCTAGGGGCGATGGCATTGAACTCTTCGGCAACGGCTTCGCTGATTGGAAACACGGTACTTGAACCATCAATCTGAACTTTGCCAACGAGGCTTTGGTCTGGGTTGCCCGCCGCCGATTGATCAATGGATGGTGTTGTGTCGGAACAAGCCGATAGTCCGATCGTCAAGGCAAACGTAATCAGTTGAAGTCGGGGCAGTAAGCGCATGTTGATTCCCTTGTCGTGTGGTTAGGGGCGCTATTTAGAATTGGTAATGTAAAGTTTTGGCAAAGATTTCTTAAAAATCGGATGAAAAAAGACTTAACTAAAATCCAATAAAAAATTAACGAGATCTTAATAGTAAGGCTGCAGTATTGCCTCCAGGTTCGCGCTGCCCCTAGTTGAGTCCTAAAGTCGGTCGTTGGGGCACGTGGCTGAATGCGGTTTGCGCAAGGGCCTGGATAAAAAACCCAGGCAAGCCTGATGCGCGGTTTAAATACGAAATAAACAATGATGTTTAACAATGACTTTTAAAAGGAATAACAGATTATGAAGATCTGGCTTGGTTCGACATTGATGGTGCTTTCTATTCTGGTCTCGACCGCGTCCTTTGCAAGTGACTCAGGCGAACTCGCGGCCATTAAGCGTGATTTGGCGCGTTTAATGGCCCGCATTGAGGTGCTCGAGCAGGACAATCAATCGCTTCGAGGCGCGCAAGCCCAAGTGAGCCCGCCACAGGCGAGCTCGGCAAAGAAGGCTTCGGGCGGATGGCCCAGGCTGGCGTGGCGCGGCGATGTTCGGTATCGATACGAATCCTTCGAGATCGACCAAAAGGATGACCGAGAACGCAACCGATTGCGTGCCCGGGTCGCCCTGAAAGCCACCGTATCGGACACGTTAGACGTGGTGGTTGGCCTCGCAAGCGGTAGCGATGATCCGGTATCTACGAATCAAACGTTGGGATCCGCTGGGACGACCAAGGGCTTAGGGCTCGATCAGGCTTACTTCTCTTGGCAGGTCAATGAGTCCATCAATTTGAAAGCCGGAAAAATTAAAAACGTGTGGTTTAAGCCAGTCAAATCAGAACTGCTCTGGGATGGCGATTACAATCCGGAAGGCCTTGCGTTGAGCTACGCCAACCAAAGCTTCTTTGGCCATGCCGCGGTGAACTGGTTAGAAAGTGATACTAAGCGCGATCAAGCGTTTGCAGCCGGCATCCAGGCGGGTTGGCGGACGTCTCTGGGCGACTATGATCTGACTGCGGGCGCCGGATATCATGACGTCGGTGTGGCCGGTCACGAGGCCTTCTTAGGGGGTGATGATTTCTTTGGAAACCAAAGTTTGTGCCAGGAAACGGGTTGTGTTTACGGACAGGATTACGAGCAAGTTCAATTCTTTGCGATGTTGGATGGTCGCTGGCTTGAGCAACCGCTGACGGTTTATTTGGAAGGGGTTGAAAATCTAGCGCTGGACGCGCAAAACCGGGGCTGGAGTGCAGGCTTTAAGATTGGGAAAGCCAGCAAACCCAGAACCTGGGAGCTGGGTTATCAGTATGAAGACTTAGAAGCCGATGCGGTCTTTGGGTTAACGACGGGTTCTGATTTTGGTGGCGGCGGCACCAATATCAAAGGTCATATCCTGAAAGGCGGCTGGGCGGTCACCAAAGCTTGGAAGCTCTCTCTCACCTATTTCAACAATGAGACGGACCCTGATGGCGCGCAGCGGGGTTACCAGCGCTTACAACTTGATAGTCAGATTAAGTTCTGACCAAAAAACGGCAAAACAAGCGTGTGGTTCGGCCACGCCTGCGGTTACGGGACATCTTTTGGATGATGGTCGCGGCCATCTAAATAGGGGGTTGCTGCGTAATCTTCAATTTTGACGCCTTCAACACAGGCGATGTTAAAACCGTACTCTGAGGGTTCGGAGCGTCTTTGGTGATGGGTGTAGATGCCGCAGTTTGAGCAGAAGTAGTGCTTTGCGGCGTGCGTGTTGAAGGTGTAGGTCTTTAATGCGCCTGCGCCTTTTATAATCTTCAAGTTTTCAAGGGTGACTGAGGCGACCACGGCATTGCGGCGACGACACATTGAGCAATTGCATCGTCTGAGTTTCTCAAGCCCATTGGGAAGGGTGAGTTCAAGTTCAACGGCGCTGCAATGACAGGTTGCACGAACTGTCTTTTTCATTGTCTACCGCGCTCCCCAAATCCAGAAT
>ERZ807291.8204-NODE-8204-length-11733-cov-6.779243_pt1 | contig 11733 bp, 8 predicted proteins | sample MGYA00521257_ERZ807291 | MGnify/ENA primary metagenome ERZ807291 (study PRJEB31413, sample SAMN03169783) | marine metagenome | biome: Marine; feature: Water; material: Subsurface seawater | place: North Sea | collected 2011-04-28 | depth 1 m m ...
CATACTTTCTTTCATAACATCACCCTGCATACCTGTTAATTTTAATTCAAATAATTTTTCAGATGGGAAATGGAAAGCTTGTATTGGAATTACACCACCCATACCATGAGCATTAGCCCATAAACCATTAATAACACCAATTTTAGGGGTTGTATGTATTATGGTGTGTGTAATTTTTGTTCTATTTTTGAGGTATTTGAATTGTATGTCATCTTTTGTTATAACGAGTGGTAATATATATTTTTCGGTTTCTTTTAATAAATTCAGGTTAATTTCGCTAATTATTTCAAACATTATTTCTTTTAATTTGCGAACACCTGCTTCGAGGGTATAATTTACAATAATGAATTCAATAATTTTTACATCAAAAGAAATAATATTTTCGATACCGATATTTTTATAAATTTCAGGTAAAATGAATTTTTTGACGATTTCAATTTTATCAATTAACGTTAGATGGTTAAATTTAATACGATGTATTCTGTCAAGTAGAATTTTATCAATTGCATTAACATCATTATAAGAAAAAATGAATAACACTTTGCTCATATCTAAATCAACACCGTTGAAATATTTGTCTTGAAAAGCCATGTTTTGAGTAGGGTCAATAAGATGTGTTAAAATACCAATAATTTCTTTACCATGTTCAGTATTTGAAACTTTATCAAGTTCATCAATAAAAATTATAGGATTCATGCATTTTTTATCCATAAGGATGTCGACGATTCTACCCCACGTAGAACCAACATAAGTATAATTGTGCCCAGCAAGAGTGCTGCCATTACTAGAACCACCAAGTGCAATAAATGAGAAAGGTCTTGAATTGCCATTATTATCTTTTAAGCAATGTGCTAGACCATTTTTTGCGAGGGACGTTTTTCCTACACCGGGTGAACCTTCGAAGCCGAAGCAATAACCAGATTGTTTTCCAGTAATCCATTGACCAATAATTCTCTCTAATTGTCTTTTAGCATCGAGGTGTCCATAAACAGAATTTTCCAAAGTGTTGTTTATTGAATCGAGGTTTTGGTTAATCGTCAGTTTATTATTCTGCAGTTGAGCAATATTATTTTTTAAAAAGGTGGTATCAATTATTTTTTTTTTATTTTGTAAGAGTTCGTTTAAAAAAACGTCATTATCTTTAAATTTTTGGATAGTCTCAATTATGGTGTTTTTCATATAGTTATTTTTTTTCCCGGAATGACATAATTTTTTACATTTAATTTTATGTTTTCGAATAATAGAATTAATGTGGCAAATATTGGTTATTAGCTTATATTTTTTACCGTCGGTTAATGTTTTAATAAGAGTTTGTATGTTATTATTATTAATTTTTTGTAAAATATTGGTATTGATAGAATTAATAATATTTGAAATTTCTTGATTTGTGTATATTTTTTTTTCTTCCCAATCAAAAGAGATATTATTTTCTTTATTTTTGTTGTTAATATCGATTATTATGTTTGAGTTTATCTGTGTTAAGTCTAATATTTTTTCTTTTTTGAAAATTCCAAATGGTATTTTCAAGAGACCTTCTAAATATTGTCTTGCTTTAGAACCGGAATCTTCGGATTTTGCCTTTACTTCTTTTAGTTTTACCATTGCCTTTTCTTTTATTTCATCTGATGATTTTAATAAACAAATTTGTTGTTCGATTGGTATTTTTGAATTATCAAAGCTGGCTAGATTTTTGGTGTATTTAATTGTATTTTTCATTGCATAACGAAAAGCTTTTTTAATTTCCCATGACAGACTATCAAATAAGAGTGTTTGTTCGAAAGTATCGATATTCCCATTATTTTCATTTGATAACAAATCATATAAAAGGTAGGCTAAGTATTGAAATTCGTTATCATCGGTTTGTAAAAGTAGAATAGTTAATGTTTTTCTTTGATTAAATAAATCATTATTGATAAATTCTTTAACAATTTGCGATATTGTTTTTTGTTTTATTAATTGTGCTTGATTATTATATCCTACAAATCTATTATACAATTCATTATCATTATATATTACTAACTCTTTGATACTTAAATGGTTAACAAATGTTAAGAAATTTTTATCTTTGAATTCAGGGTCTTTTGGTGAATGGATAATGCAATTTTTTTTTCTATTGTGTATATAGTCATTTTTTAAACATGTTAATAGAATTTCATCAATAATGGCATAAATTATTATAGTATTTTTTTTTTCGGGATTTTGGAAGACAATTTTAACACCGAAGACCTTTGTATAAAAATTATTGGTTGTTCTACATAAATCATAGCAATCGAGATTTTGTCCGGTTTCAATAATTGTGAAATCTTCAATAATTTTATTTTTCATTATTTTTTCATTATTTTTTACTTTGGTGGGGTTATTTTTCCATTGCATTACTTTATAACTGATGGGGTGTGCATATTTTAAAATCAATTCGAATTTACTAAAATTATCATCATTAATTATATTTTTGAGATAGTTATTTCCATAACAGATATTCAAAATATATTCAATATTTTTGGTACCGAAAGATTTGAAAATCATTGAAATCTCATCATTTATTTTTTGTAGTTTAGATACTATTTGGTCAGAGCTTTCGGTAGTTTGGATTAGAGTATCGTTTATTAAGTTTAATTCTTTATAAATATTCTCTAAATTTAGTATTGAAACGTTTAAATCACTTGAGTTGATAATATCGTATGTTTTATATTTTTCAATCCAGATAATTGTATCGGAGATGACATTATAAAAATAATCAACTTTTTCCAAAGTTTTTTTAAACGATAATGTTTTTTTTGTCATAATCTTAGAATTCACATTTGTCATTGTTATTCCTAAAATATATTTCGATTTTAATTATTATATTTGAACAAAAATAAAATAAATGTAGAAAATGAAAAATAAATATAAATATTTAATGAAAATGGATTAAAAATTTGTTGAAATATATATTTATAATGGGAATTCCAAGTTATTATAGTTATTTAATAAAAAATTATAATAAATTATTAAAAAATTTGAAGAATTTTGAGGGAAATGTCGATAATTTTTATTTAGATTCGAATTCTATTATTTATGATTGTTTAAATAAAAATATTAGTGAGGACGAATTAATTAAAAACGTATGTCTTAAAATCGATGAATATATTAAATTGGTAAAACCGAAGAAGATGGTACATATTGCTTTTGATGGAGTAGCACCTGTTGCAAAATTAAAACAACAAAAAGAGCGGCGTTATAAATCAAAATTTATGGAAATATTAATGGAGGAACTGTTGGAAGAAAATGATATATTTGAAGAAAATAATATATTGGAAGAAAATGATATAGTGGAAGAAAATTCATTCGATAAAACGTGTATAACACCGGGAACTGAGTTTATGAAAAAATTAGATGAAAAAATTAAAGATTTTTTTAAAGATAGAGATAAAATATATGGAATTGATAAAATAATTATTTCTGGTTCAGATGAAAGAGGTGAGGGTGAGCATAAAATATTTAAGAAAATAAGAGAAAACAAAATAAAAGAAACACATATTATTTATGGTTTGGATGCTGATTTGATAATTCTTTGTTTAAATCATTTATCGTTTTCAAATAGAATATATTTATTTAGGGAAACACCTGAGTTTGCCTCAAATATAAATGCAAATATTGATAATTCGGCGTTATATTTGATGGATATTTATGAATTGATGAATTTGATATTGGAAGAGATGTTTGATAATAAAAATTTAAAAGACAAAGAAATATTAATAAAAGATTATGTTTTTTTGATGATGTTTATGGGTAATGATTTTATGCCACATTTTCCTTCATTGAATATTAGGACATTTGGAATACATATGATATTGGAATTATATAAGGTAGTTTTAGGTAATAAAAATTTACGATTAATAGAGGATGGTGAGAAGATATGTTGGAAAAATTTGAGGGAATTATTGGGAAAATTATCAACGATGGAATTAGATAATTTAAAGAAAGTATGTAGTATTAGAAATAGAATTTCAAAACATAAAAAAAACATCGATACTTATAAAAAGTTGGAGAGAGAGATTTCAACGATTCCTATAAATAATAGGGATGTTGAAATGTATATAAATCCATATAGTCAATATTGGGAAAATAGATATTACACCGAATTATTTAATACGAAAAGGAATGAAGAAAATTTGGAAAAGATTTGTATGAATTTTTTGGAAGGATTGGAATGGAATATGAAATATTACTCCAGTGGCTGCTATAATTGGAAATGGAAATATAAATATCATTATCCACCATTATTTGTCGATTTATTAAAATATGTTCCATTGTGGGATATTAATATGGTAGAGAAGAATGAAGATAGTATATCGAGCGTAGAGCAATTATCGTATGTATTACCTGAAAACTCATTATATTTATTGGAGAATAAATTACAGGAACCATTGAGAAAATATAAGATGGAAAAAAATATAGATATTAAATGGTCGTTTTGTAAATATTTCTGGGAATCGCATATCTGTTTCTTGGACGACAATTTAAATGATGTCTGTGAAATAGTAAAAAATACTACTTAATAAATTATTATATTATTTATATAAATGCCGGGTGAAAAAATTACAATATGTAATCGAGGAGAATTTAAGAATTATGTAAAAAACAACAAATTTGTTATTGTTAAGATAAGCGCAACGTGGTGTGGACCATGTAAAAGATGTAATCCAACGGTTGAAAAACTGTTTAACCAGATGCCTGATAAAGTGAAGATGGTATTGGTAGACGCAGATTCATGCAGTGATGTAAAAAATCATTTAAAAATAAAAGTTGTTCCTACACTAATAGCATTTATAAATGGCGACCCATGTGAAATATATCAAACCTCTAATGATAATGAAATAAACAATTTTTTCAAGAAATTTTTGACATACTGTTAAATTCCTTTATTTCTTTGATTATAATCAGCTTCTTGTTGTCTGGCTTTTTTAACCCTAATATTTTCGTAATTTTTTTGGACGGCTTCTTTTTGTTGTTGTTTTTCTTTTTTTAATTCTTTTTTTGTTTTGGCATGGATAGTTTGAAACTCTGCCCAAACAAATTCTAAAAATAGTTGATAAGGTTCCTTTGTTTTTGATTCAAATCCATTAGTTGTAATGAAAATTTTTTCTTTTAAATCATTTGTTAGATTTTGTATAAGTGAATATCCGTTATTGGGTTGTATTTTTATTAAATATTTTGAAAAACTGCTTTCTTTAGAATTAATTATTAAAAGAGCTGAAATTAGTAAATATTGTATAACGCCTTTAGAACCAGTTGATATAAGTAATATAATTAGATTTTCATCTGTAATTTCCGTTGGAAATAAATTAAAAATGTCTCTTTTTTTTTTAATTTCTAACTTTTCCCATTTTAGACTGAATGACTGTTCATCGTAGTATTTTCTATCAGGAATAATTTTTAATTCATAATTTTCTATTAGTCCTTCTTCTTCATCTAGATTATTATTAGTAATGAAGTTTTTTATAAATTCATCGCTGACATCCCCAGTATATTTTTTGGTAATATTTTTGATTGTATCACGAAAATTATCTGTTGATAATTTTTCATCGTTTTCGTTGATATAATATGTTATTTCTTTATTTCTTTCATCGACAAGTTCTAAGATTCTTTCAATGAGAAAAAGTAGAAATTCTCTATTTTTTTCGGGTATTAGCATCCAAAAGGATTTTTCGATTACGAGATTGTGGAATAATATAAATAATGAGAACTCATTGGGTATAATTGCTGTTTCATTGCTGATTTTTTTTCCCATTATTTTTTTGAAAGATTCTAAAAATTTAGTTAATGATGAAGTTAAATTAGGTATTTTTTTTATTTTTGGGATTTTTTCAATTAACGTTGTTTCAATATTTTCAATCATTTTTTCATAAATGTCATCGTTATTTTTTATTTCAAAATGATAAATTTCATTAAAATTATTATAATCTTCATAACTTAAATTGAGGATAGCCAATATTTTATGATATTCTGGTGGTATTGTAGAATTTTCAAATGATTTTACAAGAGTTTCATAAGTAGTGTTTAAAAATATTTTTGGCTTTGGTATTACTTTTTTTACTTTTTCTTTTTCTTCAATAACCATTTTTGATTTAATATCATCTTCTTCTTCTAAAGATTCAATATCATAGTCAGTTTGAATAAATAAATTCTCATCTATCGAATATTTCTCTTTTATATTTTCAATTAAATTTAGTTTAGATTCTAATCTTTGAGTAAATAAAACTCCTTTATTTACACCCTTCTTTTTTTCATCAATTAAAAGCTTACTATAATATATTTCTTTTGGATATTTTTCTTTACTAGGAAGACCTCTATATTTTCGTAATAAATTATTAATCAAATCTTTTTCTTTTCTTGTTTTTTCCTTTTCTTTATCTTTTAGTTTCTTTTCTTCATACTCTTTTTTATATTTTTCGTCTGTTTGTATATTTTGCGGCATATTTTGTTGCATATTTTGTTGCATATTTTGTTGCATATTTTGCGGTATATTTTGTTGCATATTTTGTTCCATATTATTAAAATTTTGCATATATATATATAAAATTAAAATATTAAAATATTTAAAACACAGATGGAATCTTTGGATTTAGATATAAATAATTATAGTTTGAATGATATATTAAATTTATTTAATATACAACATGATTTCGGGGAAGAAGAATTGAAACAAGCAAAAAGAATAGCATTAAAAACACATCCGGATAAAAGTGGATATAAAAATGATGTATTTATATTTTTTGGAAAAGCGTATAATATGCTTTATAAGGTATATAAATTTAAAAATAAGACACAAAAAAAGGTAGAAAATATAGAATATGATATGGATGATGTTGGTGTTGAAAAAAACCCTACTTTATTAAAACAAACGTTAACTGGAAAATCGAGAGATGATTTTAGTGATTGGTTTAATAGAATGTTTGAATTATCGCATGAAGATAAAAAAACGAATGGATATGGGGACTGGTTAAAATCGGAGAAGGATTTAATGACAAAAAAGGCAAAAAATATGACTGAATTTAACGAAATATTTAAACAAAAGAAGAGGGAAAGTCGTGAATTAGTTATAAACCGCGAAGTTAGAGATTTATCGTCTCTAGGAGGGGGTGATTTTATAGATAAAACGGATGCAGAATATTCTTATTCGTCTGATATATTTAGTAAATTAAAATATGAAGATTTGAAAAAGGCTCATGTTGAAACAGTAGTGCCGGTAACAGAAGAAGATTTTACAAATAAGAAGACTTTTGATAATGTAGAACAATACTTGAGGTATAGAGAGAAAACGAAGGGTAAAGTTTTAAATAAGGTAGAATCTACCCAAATATTGAATGAGAGAGAAAATAATAATGAAAAATTAGGAGCAAATAGAGCATATAATTTATTGATGGAAGATAGACAAAACAATGAAAGAAATAAATTATGGTGGAAAAACCTGAAATTATTAGAATAAATTATATAATGTTTTCATAATATAAATGAAATTTATGAAATTATTAGGAGCATTTATTGTTATAACAACCGTCGGTATACTATATGATAAGTATAAAGATAAGTATGACCCTGGTGAAGATATAATGCAGTTTAATCTTGTTCAAAAACACTTATTAAACGGTGAAGGTAGTGATAAACCAATATTATGGGTACATACAGAACATAATACAAATTCGAGATATTGGTCGAGTTTTTATTCGAGAAATAATAATAAATTAAATCAACCATATATTAACATGTGTATAGAGACGATTGTTAAGTGGTCCGGTGATAGTTTCAATGTATGTTTAATAAATGATGATAGTTTTCATAAATTGTTATCAAATTGGACAATAAATTTAGATAAGTTGCCGGAACCTTTGAAATCGCGAACGAGACAATTAGGATTATTTAGATTATTATATAAATATGGTGGAGTTGTTGTGCCCAATAGTTTCTTAATGATGAGAGATTTATTACCATTTCATAAGGAATATTTGGGTAGAAAAGGTTGTTATGTTGGTGAATTTGTGTCAAGAAACAGCACCTCAGAAAAGAAAAGAGTATTCCCGTGTCATAAACTGATTGGTTGTGAAAAAGACAATAAAACGATGCAAGATTTATGTAATTATTTGGAAGTATCTTTATCGACTGATAATAGTGCAGCTGCTGATTTTGAAGGTAATTTAGATAGAAATTTATTTAAAAAAGTTAATTCTGGTGCAATGAGTATTATACCTGGTAATTTACTTGGGACAAAAACAAAGGAAGGATATGTAATATTATTGGATGACCTGTTGAAAGAGACGCGTATTGATTTTGATTCCGGTATGGTAGGTGTATATTTACCAAAAGATGAATTATTAAAAAGACGTAATTACGAGTGGTTTGTGCGTTCCAATAAGGTGCAAATATTATCTGGAAATACAATATTAGCAAAGATGTTTACACTGAGTTATTCAAATTAGAAATATTATAAATTGATTATAATTTCAATCATAATCAATACACACATCAAACATCAAGCAAACAAGCAAACATCAAGCAAACAAGCAAACAAGCAAACATGCAAACACCAGGAGAAACGAAACAATATAGACCAAGTATTCAATCTATTGATTTTGAAAATATCCGTAGTTATAGACAAGAAAAAAATATAACACAGTTAAAAGACTATATTTTAGATGATAATAGAAATGAAATTAAAAAAAATATGAATCCAAAAGCATTTCAACGAATGCTTTATTATACCAAGATGACAGAAGATGAAATGCTAAAAAAATGCAGAGACGACATTTTATTTTGTATATCAATTTGTGTTAATATAGCCAAAAATGCTTCGAGACAGGGATGTAAAGACGAGAAATTGCAAATTGACATATGTAATTCTGTTGCGAAGGAGTGTGGTGTAAATATTGAAGATTTATCAGCAACAGCGTTTAGACCAACGAAAGATGGGGTAATTTTATCTCAAAAAGAAAAAATTGAAGGTGGTATATCAAATGATTGTTGTTTAAAATCATTTGATGCGAAGATTACGGGCAAGATGAATGGTTGGATTACAGCTAAGGTTGTGAATGGTAATGGAGGACATCAAGACAATGTGTTTGAAGAAATGGATACGATAGCGGCGTGGTGGGAAACATATAAATCGAATGCAGACGATAAATTGGTTATTTTGGTTGATACAAATTTACATAATAAATTGTCGCGAATTAAAGAAAAATATACTGATATAAAAAATATCATTGTGTGCAATCATGTTGAATTACAACGTTATATTATCGATACTTATTATTCGGAAGAGATGATGTAATTGCAAATTTTGAATGCTAAATTGAATGAAATTCTCTTTCTGGCAATAGTGTTGCTTTCTCTATAATTGGTAAGAAATAGAGAATTATATTTTTCTCTATTTTTTTTAATAAAACTGTTCATTTTTTGTACTAAAATTACTTGTTCTTCTACTGTAAATGATTTATCCAATGTATTAGTAATAACTAGTGTAGCATAACTACGGGCTGATAATTTTGGAGTATTATCAATAAATCTTTCTTCGTCGCTAACAATACTGAATCCAAGTTGGCTATTAATATTATCGTCGATGCATTTTAATAAAATGTTAGTAATATTATTTTTTGTTTTTTTTGTGGCGCGTTGAATTATATATTTTGAATTTTGAGGTAGATTATAAATTTCCCCACCAATAGTAAAATTATTTTCAGGTGCGAGTTTTATGGCAAGTTTTTTTTTTGATGGATAGATAAATGTATCAAAAATGTCTGTATCTGTTGGGGTTTTTTCCATAAAATGAATACTACAAACAGCATAACTAGTATCATCAAACACTCTTTCTTCAAATATATTAACAATTTTAATAGTATATTTTTGTAAGAAATTTTTTCTTAATTCAATGTCCGACTTTCTTATAGATGATAAGAAGTTTAACGGTAAAATAATAATACCACCTTTACAACTGTTGGTAATAATATTAATAATGAAACATTTGTATAAATCATTGCATTTGTATAAATCATATAAATCTTTATTTTTGTTTTTATTTCTTGCTAAGTATGGTGGATTTGTTAGTATAAATTTATTTGTGTAATCGGGTGGAAAGGTTAACGTATCGCGTTGTTCTGTGGTGGTGTCTTTTGGGTCAATATCATATTTTTCTATATGATATTTTTTATCTTTAATAAATTTAAGTAAATCACCATTACCGACAAAGGGTTCAATAATATTTTCAATATTATCTGGTATTTTCATATTTGAAAGTATATAGTCATAATTTGTAGTATAAAACTGTCCTAATTGTTTTTTTGCCATTATTTGTTGTTATTTGTTGTTATTTGTTGTTATTTGTTGTTATATTTATTACAAATTTGTTTAATCAATTTATAAGTCATCATTCAAAAAAATAATATAAATGATATTGTATTTGGATTTGTTGTATAAAATTTTAGAAGTGTATGAAAGACAAAGATGGTTGCATATTTGTCTTAAAACAGTCAAGAAATGTTTATATGTCATTGTTCTATTTAAATAAAATTGTTTTGATTTATGATAATATTCTTTTAAATTTTCTATTAAATTTAAAATCTTATTGTTATATTCTGCTTTTTTAAAAGATATTGGAGAGAAAATATATTCATTCTTCTTTTCATTTTGGCAAAATTCTTTTAAAAAGGATATAATAATTTCACTATCAATATTTTTTTTAAATATTTGACTCATATTATATATAATATTTATAATATTTTTAAGTTAAATTACTAATTAAATTATTTGTAAAAAATGCCAATTCAATCTCATTTTCATGAACAGTGTAGAAAATTTCAATATATTTGCAAATTAATTTAATAATTTTGTATTTTTTATTTTCATCAATTATTTTTGTTATTTTAATGAATGAGAAATAATTGTCTAAAATATCCAATACTGAATATCCCTTGTTATAAATTTCAAAGATTGTATTAACGGATTCTTTATAATTTTTATTTATACAGGACATTGTATATTTTTCAAATGAAAAGAAACTGATGTTGGTGCAAATATTTTTAACATTTACAATATCTATTTCTTTACCATATAATTTAAATTTTTCCATATTATTTAATAATTGACTTATTGAATTAGAACAAATATAAAATAAAAATTCCTCTGCTTCCTCGGTAATATTTATTTTCTCTACATTTTTTATTTTATCAAAAAGTATTTTGAAATATATTTTTTCTATTGGGTTAAGTTTTATAATTGTTGTTCTTGATTGGATATTATCAATAACCTTTTGATTATTTTGACAAGAAATTAAAAAATTAACTTTATGGCTGTATTTATCAATATAATTTCTAAAAACTTGCTGACTTTGTTCATTAATAAAGTCAATATCGTCTAAAATAATTATTTTTTTTTTATGTGGTATAGAACATTGTGTTTGACAAAAAGTTTTTAAATTATTTCTATAATATTGAATACCCTGGTCTTTTAAACTATTAATAAATAATACTTCATGTTTTGGAATAATTTCGGAGCAATAATATTCACGGATAGTAGCCAATATAATAGATGTTTTACCGACACCTTTACCACCAATAAATAAAATATTTAGATTATCCATATTTTGTAATGTTTGTAGTAAATTAATATAATCTTTTTTAATATAAAAATCTTTATAGTAAATTGGTTGATATTTTTTTAAAAAAGATATATTTTCCATATTAATTAATTTCGTTAATTTATATT
>ERZ807291.8217-NODE-8217-length-11713-cov-21.277320_pt1 | contig 11713 bp, 8 predicted proteins | sample MGYA00521257_ERZ807291 | MGnify/ENA primary metagenome ERZ807291 (study PRJEB31413, sample SAMN03169783) | marine metagenome | biome: Marine; feature: Water; material: Subsurface seawater | place: North Sea | collected 2011-04-28 | depth 1 m m ...
TTATAACGTTTACTTATATTATTAGTTTTTGTTTTACATAAATCATTATTAATATAATTATTTTCAGTATATTTTTCTGGACATACATTATCTAAACCCCATCGATTTCTTAATACACATAAATTATCAGTTTTTTTTCTTAAATTAAATGTATAAACATTACTAGAAATAGCTCCTTCTTTGTGAAATTGTATATTGCTAGGTTTATAAATAACTGATACAACACAACTACAATCTATAAAACAACCAGATTGATCAACTGTATATTGACTATAATATTCTTGTTGACCAGTAGAAGAGTGTGTAGGAGGATTTTTATAGTCATTTCCAGATATATTTTGTATTGTCATTTTTTGATCATAGGTTTTAACTCTATTTTGAAGATAAGATGTAGTAGAAGTATGATAATTATCATTTACCGAAATACTATTTCTTTTAGGTTTTATTATACAGCGATTTTTACAAGATGGATTAGGATTATTAGTTTCTATATATGTTTTTATACAATTAATATTGGTTATATCATCTGTATCTGTAATATAATTTGCTCCTCCAGGACGATCCATAATTTGACTTACACTTGCTTTACCTGCTCCACTATTTTCTCTTGGAACTAATTGTTTACGCCAATGTTTAATTGGATTAGGTGCAGCCGAAAGATTTTGATTATGTCTATTAGAACCATTTTTTATTATATTAGAACCAGTTGCCGTTAAATATCGCCGAGGTATAAATCCGGGACCTCGCGCATCATTTCCACTAGAATCATTATTATATGGTCTTGAATTACCCAATATAGCAGAATTTACAGATGGAAAATTTTTATTATTAAAATTACATATTCTTTTATTTGAATCACATATAGTAAAAGTCATATATATATTTGAATGAAAGAATATATATAAGAGTATATTCCTAATATTATTAAATTTTATATTATTCCTAAAGAATAATTTAAATACGAACTCTTCGAATAGCTGATTGTGCAGCATTATGTCTATCACCACCAAATGTAGGGTCATTGAAATTATTATTTATAGCTTTTAATCTTTTGTATCGAGCATAATCAGACCCATCATATACATAGCTTGGATTACCAGAATAGTATGAACCATTCGCCTGTGTTTGAACCGATCCAGCAAATAATTTCAATCCAGATAAATTTTTTACATTTACTTGATTAGAAGGTCTTGGTAATGCATTTACATCAACATCTTTATTGACAGTGCCGTTAACAGCATCACCAGCATTCATTGTTGTTCTAAATGGTGTAGTTTTAGAATTATTATCTCGTAGTGGGTATTTTGAAACGCCATCTTTTGATCTATATTCCATATTACCGAACGCTTCTTTTACTATATTTCTATCTATAGCTCTAGCGTTAAAACCTGTTTTCCATCTAGGTATTGAATATTTTCCAGGTGTTTTATTTGGTAAACTTCCTAAAGTCATTATATATATATTAATAATTAAAAAAATTATTAATATAATAATAATGATAATAAATAAATATATGTGTAATATTTAAAATATCAGATAGTTTCTTATTAAGTCATAATTCTTGGTGAAATATTCATTGATGTTAATTCTTGAAACAATAATTTACATGAATAAGGTAATTCTACATAATCAAATTCAGTTCTATTTTCGCATGTTTTACAGAAATGGATATGTTTTTCATTATTATAGGCTACAATTAATCCACATTTTTTACAGACATGCACTTTAAATGCATCAGATGCATCATATAGCCGTCCTTTATTAAATCGTGATGCACCATGAGCAACAACAGCATCCTTTTCCATTTCACCATATCGTAATCCACCATCACGCGACCTACCTTCTGCTGGTTGTCGAGTTAAATTAACCATCGGTCCGATACTACGACTATGTTGTTTATCACTTACCATGTGTTTTAATCTTTGATAAAATGCTGGTCCAATAAATATATTAGATTCCAATTGTTGTCCACTTAAACCATCATATAGCACTTCATTTCCGTTAGATTCAAACCCAACTTTTTGTAATTCTTTACAAATATCTTTAATATTTAATTCTCCAAAACTGGTTCCATCACCAAATAATCCTAATTCTAATAATACTTTTCCTAAAAGAGTCTCTTTTAATTGTCCAATAGTCATACGACTGGGAATTGCATGTGGATTAATTATAATATCTGGTTTAATACCGTCTTCTGTAAATGGCATATTTTCTTCTGGAATAATATTTCCAATTGTACCTTTTTGACCATGACGACTTGAAAATTTATCCCCGATTACAGGCTGTCGTAATGTTCTAACTCGCACTTTAGCAAAATTATAACCTTCTCCATTTCTTTCTATATAATTTTTATCAATATAAGTTTCTTCTTTTGTGCGATAAATACGACTTTGATCGTCATATTTGATAACTTTTTCATGATTATTACGGTTTTCCTTAATTGGAATAATTTTAGAAATAATAATATCTCTATCATTAACTAAGGTATTTTCAGGTATAATTCCATTTTCATTCACCTTATTATAATTACCAAATTTCATACCTTTAGTTTTACTTGGATCAGGTTTACACCGAATTTCTTGATCACCATGTATTTTTTTATCTTCATCTTTTTCTGTATGATAAATAGTTGCTTGAAATAAACCGCGTTCGATAGCACTTTTATTAAATAATATACTATCTTCTTGATTATATCCAGTATGAGTCATAATTGCAACTATCACTTGTGATCCAGAAGGAATTGTATGCAAATTAATTAAATTCATTAGACGAGTATCAACTAATGGTCGCATTCCATATGTTAATACATATGCTGTTTTATCCATTCTATTATTAAAATTAGTGACATATACTCCAATTGCTTGTTTTCCCATAGCACATTGATAACATAATCTTGGTGCCTGATTATTTTCTGGAAATGGAATACATGACGCTAATATACCAAAAATTGTACTGGGATGAATTTCACAATGCGTATATTTATAAATAAAATTACTTTGTTCTTTATTATTAACTAATTGTTTATTGTTCATAGCAATCATGGTATTATTTTGTTCCAAAGGATCAATATATTCCATAATAGATTCATCTACTCTACAATCCGTAAATAAATCATTCCATTGTAATTGTTTATGTTTTAATTTATTTATAATATCAGAAGTGATTAATGTTTTATCATTTTTAACTTTAAGAACGGGTCGAACTAATCTACCAGCATCATTACATATTATAATTTCCTTTTTTTTATAATTAAATATAATACTCGTATATATATTAATTATTCCTTTGTATTTTTTTTCTTTTAAAGAATTATATAAATTTTCAGGCGTTTTTGTTATACCTAACCATGCTCCATTTACCAAAACTTTAACATAATTGCTTAAATTATATTTTAAATATTCAGTATTATTATCATCAAAACAAATTATATCACTATTAATATAATCTCGGATTGATTGACTATTCGAATTAATAGTAATAGTTGCTAAATATGAAATATTTTTGACAATACCAACAGAACCACCTTCTGGAGTTTCTGAAGGACATAAAAATCCCCAAGTTGTATTATGTAATTTTCTAGGTGGAATAAGTTTACCGCTTTTATCAATTGGTGTATTAACTCTTCGTAAATGACTCAAGCTAGAAATATATGTTAATCTATTTAATACTTGTGCTACACCTACTTTATTATTATTAATTTGTTTAATTCCAAAATCACCAGTTGCAAGTGCTCTTTTAAATCCATTTTCAATTGTTGTAGATTTTACTATTTTATAAATATTAGTTAAATTAATAATATTATAATAATCTTCACTTGATTTCCATGAACCAGTATTAATTTCCCGAATAATTTGCTTTTGCATATCTTTCACTAATTTATTAAAATAGTTTCTAAAAAGATTATTTAATAATGTACCAGTTAAATCAATTCTTTTATTAATATAAGAATCTCTATCATCGCATGAAATTAAATTCATCTTACATTTAATTAGTTTCAATACCATATATCCAAGAAAATAAATTTTTTGAGTTTTATTATGACAATGCGGAAATAAATCATTATTCAATACTTCTATTGCAAATTCACGTTTTTTAATTTGACCACTTTCTTTATCCATATTCATGGGCGTATACACTACATGTGATGTAATATATTTTATAGCAGATTCATTATCTAAACAAGTATTAGCTTCTACAATAGATGCTTTAAAAATATCTAAAAATGATTTATTATTAATATCAATAATATCTAAAAATATTTTTTCACAGATTTGTTTATCTGATATAATACCTAATGCTCTAAAAAGAATTACTATAGGAATTGGTTGTTTAATTCTTGATAATTGTATACTGATTGTATTTCCATATCCATTATTTTTTTGTGAAATCATAACAGATATCTGTTTAGGAGAAATACATTTCCAATCTGGTACAGATTTAATTTCTGCTACATGACTCCATTTAGTATTATTTTTTGATATATTAAAACAATAAATTATATTTTCTGCGGCTCTTTCCTGTCCCAAACATGTTTTTTCCGACCCATTAATAATAAAATATCCCCCTGGATCCATTTTACATTCTCCAGTATTTTCAGATGACATATGTTTATAATGTGTTAATACACAAATACTTGATTGCAACATAATTGGTATCTTTCCAATATGAATTTTTGGTAGAACTTTAATAATTGTTTGTATATTTTCTAACATATCTCCGGTTCTAATAATATATTTAATATTCATATCAATCGTCATATTAGATGCATATGTAAAATTTCTCAATCTAGCATCCTGCGGAAACATTAATTTTGTTGATCCATTATTTTCATGAATTTGTGGTCTATAAATACCAAAATTATCAAATGTAATAATAATTTCTAATTCATATTTATCAGCTGCTTTATTATAATCATGTTCAGAACATATACGAACCGGATTAAACATCGCAATTGTTTTTGGAATTTGTCTATTAATAAAATCATTATATGATTCTACTTGATGGCGTACTAATTGTTGTAAATGCTTATTTGAAAAATATGAATTTATTATTGTCCATGAATCTTCAGAATCTTTGTTATTATTCATATTTTTGCATATCATTAATTTATTTATTCTATTTCAATTTATCTTTAAATTATTTATATTTATTAATTTTATTAAATTTAATTATAACAATATTTATTATCGTAATAAAATAATTAAAAATAATTTAAAATATAATTATATTAATTATAAATGAATGGATTAAAACAACAGTTAGATTTAAATAGTAAATTAAATACTCAATTTAATTATCATATAAAATCTAATACTATATCTAAGATAGAATCTTATAAAAATTGTATTAAAAATAAACAAAATATGTATAGAATATTACAGCATATAAATGATGACTATTATTTATATAATAATGACCCATTAATAAATCATTTATTTAATAATATTAAAAATATTCCAAGAAAACTTCAGATAAAAAAAGAAAAAATTATAATTAATAGAGATATTAATTCTTTAAACGATTTAATTAAATTATTAGACGATTATCCTATTGTACCAAATGCAAAATATAATATTGATATCTCAAATATTCATAATATTAAACATTTATTAATTGAATTAAATAATATGATTGGACTTCATAACATAAAAAATAATATATTAGATCAAATTTTATTCTATATACAAAATTTACATTTAAATAATGGAATTGACTATATGCATACCGTATTATACGGTTCTCCAGGAACAGGCAAGACTGAAATTGCTAAAATAATAGGTAAAATATTTAGTAAATTAGGTATATTAAAAAATAATATATTTCGAAAAGTTGTTAGATCAGATTTAATTGCTGGATATTTAGGACAAACAGCTATTAAAACTACAAAGGTAATAGAAGAAACTTTAGGCGGTGTTTTATTTATTGATGAAGCATATGCGTTAGGTAATGCTGAAAAACGCGATAGTTTTGCAAAAGAATGTATAGATACATTATGTGAAGCTCTTAGCGATCATAAAAATAATTTAATGGTGATAATTGCTGGATACGAAGGAGAACTAAATGATTGTTTTTTTAATTATAATCAAGGATTAAGATCGCGTTTTCCCTGGACCTTTAAAACCGATGAATACGATTATAATGATTTAATAAATATTTTTATTAAAAAAGTAAATGATATTAATTGGAAATTAGAAATAAATAATGATAAAATTAGTGCATTTTTTAAAAATAATATGGATATATTTACATATTATGGACGTGATATAGAAATATTATTATTAAAATGTAAAATTGCCCATGGGCGTCGAATATTTTGTAAATCTAATATCTCCAAAACATCATTAAATATTGTTGATCTAGAGAATGGATTAGAACTATTTAAAAAATATAAATCTAATAACTATAATAGTGATAAAAATAATAATATAATATTTACTATGTATAATTAAATTAAGATAAATTTAGGAAATAATATATATTATTATGCGTGAATATTTATAACTTATTTTTAACATAATAATTTAAATGTCAAATTCACAATTTAAACCTATTAATATTAATCCAGAATTATTTAATATTAAACCTAAAAAAATGAAAAACAAAACTTTAAAACGAGAGAAACCAACAAGCAATTTGCAATCTAGTAAATTAAAAAAAAATTTATTAACTAAAATAAAAAATTATAAACAAAATAAAAATATTGATAATGATGATAATACCAATATAACTAATATAGAAAAAAAAATAGATTCGTATGATGAGGCGTCTAATGAATCTATTAAAAAACAAATACCAAATATATTATTAAAAAAATCTATAATAAATAATAGTGAAATAAATAATTTATTAGATAAAGAAGATGATTATACTTCATCTATAGATTATTTACAAAAATTATCATTAAAAAAAAAAAATAAATCTCAAAAACAATTTATAAATGATACTGAAGAGTTAGAAGATTCTAGAGAAAATAATATATCTTTAAAGATAACTAACACACCACAATATGGATGTTTAAAAAATGGAACACTACCAACATATAAAGAATGGAAAAATACTACCTTAAAAAAACCTACTATTGAAATAAATACAGATAATAATCTAGAATATAAATCTGAAAATACTAAATCGAATAATAAAACATTAAAGTATTATTTAGGAAAAAGAGGAAGAAAAGTATCTATTTTAGTAAAAAATTCAAGTACTAGAAAAAAAATCGCTACAGAACATAATCTTTTAAAACAAGAAAGTATTTATGCAATGAAAAATTATTTAAAAAAACATAATTTATTAAAATCCGGAAGTCATGCACCTCAAAATATAATAAAAAAAATGTACGAAGATGCAATATTATCCGGTGATATAAAAAATTCAAATAAAGATAATATAATTCATAATTATTTAGCAGAATAAATTGTTCGTTAAAAATATTTTTAATGAAAAAATATTTTTTATATATATATATTATATATAATGACTCCAGAAGCAGAATTCGAAGGACACCACCCTATGAGCGGTGGACGTAAACATACATTAAAATCGCGCAAATCGCGCAGAGGTAGCCGCAAATCGCGCAGAGGTAGCCGCAAATCGCGCAAATCCGGAGGCAAATCGTGCACAGGTGGTGTTCGCAAATCGCGCAGAGGTGGTGTTCGCAAATCGCGCAGAGGTGGTGTTAGCAAATCGCGCAAAAGCAGTAAATCCAGACACTCCCGTGGCGCTGGTAAATCCGCTCGTAAATCTAGATCGCACAGAAGATCTAGCAAAGGCGGTAAAAAAAAATGCCCCAAACACTGTCGCAGAAGACATTCCCGCAAATCCCGCAAATCCCGCAAATCCCACAAATCGCGTAAACATTAGATTGATACAAAAAGAAGTATAAAATAAATTAATTTAAAACCATTTAATGGTATTAAATTAATATGACAATTGTAAAAGAATATCTAGATTATACCGAAAAATGGAAAAAAGAATATGGAGAGAAAACCTTAGTTTTAATGCAAGTAGGTTCCTTCTTTGAGTCATATGGACTTCTTGATAAAAATAATAATATTTATGGTAGTAATATTACTACTTTTGCCGAAATTAATGATATGACTATTAGTAGAAAAAATATATGTGTTGGAAATGAAAAAGTTGTAATGGCTGGTTTTGGTTTACCACAATTAGAAAAATATGTTAAAAAAATGCAAGATAATGGATACACTATTCTAGTATACACACAAGATACTCCAACAAAAAATACTACACGCAGTCTAAATACTATTTTCTCTCCAGGAACATATTTTTCAAATGAAACAAAAGAACTTTCTAATAATATAACTTGTATTTGGATATATTATTCGCCGAATACAACATTTTCTAATGCTGAAATAAATGTAGGTATTTCAAATATAGATATTTATACTGGAAAAGTATCCATATTTGAATTTTCAAAAGACTACATACATAATCCATCTACATATGATGAATTAGAAAGATATATATCCATTTATAATCCAAATGAATGTATTATTGTATATAATATCGAAGAATATATAATTGATGATATTATTAATTTTACATCTATAAATTCAGGTAAAATTCATAAAATTAATATTAAAACTGAAACTGACATGGGTAAATATGCTCGAAATGCAGAAAAACAAATATATCAACAAGAAATTATTAAACGATTTTATCCAAATCAAAAAGATGATATATTATTAGATAATTTAAAAATTTATTGTATTGCAATACAGTCATTTGTCTATTTATTGGATTTTATATATAAACATAATCCAAATTTAGTTAATAATATATCAGAACCATTATTTGAAAATTATACAGATCGTCTTATATTAGCGAATCATTCATTAAAACAACTAAATATAATATCTGATAATCGGTATACTGGTAAATATTCTTGTGTAAATAAACTTTTAAATAATTGTATTACACCCATGGGTAAGAGAAATTTTACATATAATTTACTTAATCCGACTACAAATATAGATACTCTTAATAAATCATATGATATAACAGATCATTTATTAAATAAAAAAACTATTAAAATTAGTGAGGTTAGAGGAGTTGGAGGGGTATACACTCAGTGGGAACAATATCGTTCTGTATTAACAGATATTCGTGATATAGAGAAACTTAGACGAAAATTAATTATGAAAAAAATATCACCAAAAGATTTTACTATTTTATATAGTAATTTAGATAAGGTTTTACAATTATATAAAATTTCTTATAAAGACAATATTGTAGTAAAATACTTGAATGATATTGAACAAATAAAAGATGTAAAACAAATTAAAGCTTTATGTGAAAATTTGCGACAAATCATAGAGAGAAATTTAGACATTAATAAAGCAAAATATATTGATGATGTTTCTCAAGAAAAACTGGGTAATATAGATACTCATAATGTTTTTTATATTAATAAAAAATTGGATGAAAAACTTGATATAGCATACAAAAAAGCACTAGAATGTAGGCAACAATTTGAATGTATTCGTAAATATTTATCAGATTTAATTATGCAATATGAGAAATCAACAAAAACGACCGAATTTGTAAAAATAAATGAAACAGCTAAAATGGATGCTACATTACAGGCAACTAAACGCCGAATTACATTTTTGAAAAAAGCGCTTGCAGAATCTATCGAAAAAAATAAATCAAAAGATATAACATTAAAATATAAATCGGATTTTTCTGAAAATGAAGAAACTTTTGTATTAAATTTGGAAGCACTTGATTTTATTGCAAATGGTGGTAATCAAAGCAATCTTATTATTACAAGTCCAGAAATTCGCAAAATTGCATCTTTAATTAATACATCAAAAAATGATCTTATTAGTGAACTAGAAATATATTACTATAAATTTTTAGATAAATTTATAGAAAATAATTTGGATAGTATTATATCATTTATTACCACTCTTGATATTCTACAATGTAAATGTTTTATTGCAAATGAATATAATTATTGCAAACCACAAATTCAACAGAATCAAAAATCATTCATTAAATTTAAAGGTATAAGACATTGCTTAATCGAGCATCTTAATACACGAGAATTATATATTACAAATGATCTAGAATTAAGTAGAGAAAAAGAAAATAATATTACTGCAGAAGTTGAAAAGGTGTCCCCTACAGGAATTCTTTTATATGGAACAAATGCCGTTGGTAAAACATCGTTTATTAAAGCAATCGGTATTTCAATTATAATGGCTCAAGCAGGATTATATGTTCCTGCATCAGAATTTATTTACTATCCATATAATACAATATTTACACGAATATTAGGAAATGATAATATATTTAAAGGTCTCTCTACCTTCGCAGTTGAAATGACCGAATTACGAACAATTTTACAATTAGCCGATAAAAATAGTATGATTTTAGGCGATGAATTATGTTCGGGAACTGAGAGTGATTCGGCACTCAGTATATTTGTTTCTGGTTTAGAAATATTACACGAAAAATATTGCACTTTTTTATTTGCAACACATTTTCATGAGATAGTAAAATATGATGAAATTATAGCATTAAAGAGATTAAAGATGTATCATATGTCGGTTATATTTGATAAAGCAAATAATAAATTAATATATGATCGCAAATTAAAAGAAGGTGCAGGAGAGAGTATGTATGGCTTAGAAGTATGTAAATCACTCGATTTACCGAATGAATTTTTAGATAGAGCACATGAATTGAGAATGAAATATAATGATATATATAAAAATGTTTTAGCGAGAGATGTAAGTAGATATAATTCAAAGAAAATAAAAGATATATGTGAATTATGTAAAATAAATAATGGAACGGAAATTCATCATTTAGAATATCAGAAAAGTGCTAAATCGAATAATTATATACTAAATAAAGATGCTAATTTTCATAAAAATCATCTAGCAAATTTAATAAATATATGTGAATCTTGTCATCTAAAGATTCATAAGAATAATAAAAAAATGAGTATTCGGAAAACGAGTGATGGGTATGAACTAGGAGAGAGTCCTTGATCCCAAGCTACTCGTTATATATTTTTGATTAAACTTTTCTAAAAGTTTGTTTTCTAAAGTTTGTATATATGTTAGAATTATTCAAATTCTTTATAGATAATTTAGTATATATTATAATACTAAGTATAATATTATTAGTTTTACTAGTAATTTCTTCTATGATAAATGGTGATTTAACTGATATACATGACAAACCTATACAAAAAATAGTTACTATTGAAAAATAAAGTTTAATTTTTAAATAAAATTGATATAATTAAATTTAAAAATTAATTCGTATAATATATAATATGATTATTCCAATTAAATGCTTTACATGCGGAACTGTATTAGCGGATAAATACAGATATTATCAACAAGAAGTTAGAAAACGAAAATTAGATAAAAGTATGGAAATCGAAAAAGTAATATATTTAACAACGGATAATGTAGAAAAAACTCCAGAAGGAGAAGTATTAGATGAATTGCTATTAAAAAAATATTGTTGTAGACGACATATGTTAACACATATTGATTTAGAATAATTATATATTATTTATATATTATATAGATAATATATAATATGCTATCAAAACGTCAAAAAAATAGGAAATTAAGCCGTAAATGTAATAAGAGCCGTAAATGTAATAAGAGCCGAAAATGTAATAAGAGCCGAAAATGTAATAAGAGCCGAAAATGTAATAAGAGCCGAA
>ERZ807291.8221-NODE-8221-length-11711-cov-9.308854_pt1 | contig 11711 bp, 5 predicted proteins | sample MGYA00521257_ERZ807291 | MGnify/ENA primary metagenome ERZ807291 (study PRJEB31413, sample SAMN03169783) | marine metagenome | biome: Marine; feature: Water; material: Subsurface seawater | place: North Sea | collected 2011-04-28 | depth 1 m m ...
GTTGGCTGGTAGGTTGTACTGTAGGTTGGCCGGTAGGTTGTCTTGATGGTTGTCCGGATGGTTGTCCGGATGGTATTGCCGAAGGTTGTCCGGATGGTTGTCCTGATGGCATTGCCGAAGGTTGGCTGGTAGGTTGCCTAGATGGTTGTCCGGATGGTTGTCCTGATGGTATTACCGAAGGTTGGCCGGTAGGTTGTCCTGATGGTATTGCCGAAGGTTGACTTGTAGGTTGACTTGTAGGTTGACTTGTGGGTTGCGTGGATGGTTGTCCGGTAGGTTGACCGGTCGGTGGAGGTATTTGTCTCCACCAAGTTACCGTATCAATGGCAGATGCGCCCGAAATCACATCTATATTATTGTCTCCATCTACATCAATTGCGAATATAGTCGATACCCCTGTATCTCCGGTTGTAATTGTATACTCGGTAAACGTCTCGCCCCCGTTGTTTTCCCACCAAGAAATAGTGTTATCATCAAATGTGGATGATATAATATCAACATCTCCATCATTATCCATATCTATTGCAAACACATCAGATACACCTGTTGCACTAGTTGTAATAACATGTTCGGTAAAACTTTCTGAACCATTGTTCTCCCACCAAGAAATAGTATTATCTAAATGTGCGATTGATATCAGATCTATATCTCCGTCGCTATCCATATCCATCGCAATTATTTTGGTAGCACCAGTTGCAGTACTTGAAATAACATGTTCTGTAAAACTTTCGGAACCATTGTTCTCCCACCACGAAAATGTATCATCAGTAAACGCCGCGGTTAATACATCTATGTTTCCATCACCATCTATATCTACTGCTGTTACATAACGAACCCCGCCCGCGTTATCACTAATAATATGTTCTGTAAAACTCTCGGAACCGTTATTCTCCCACCATGAAACAGTATCGTCCCTATTTGATGCAACTAATACATCAATATCTCCATCTCCGTCTAGATCTATCGCGAATACAGATCGCGCTTGGTCGGCATTACTAGTAATAACATGTTCTGTAAAACTTTCAGAACCATTATTCTCCCACCAAGAAACAGTATCGTCCCTATTTGATGCAACTAATACATCAATATCTCCATCTCCGTCTAGATCTATCGCGAATACAGATCGCGCTTGGTCGGCATTACTAGTAATAACATGTTCTGTAAAACTTTCAGAACCATTATTCTCCCACCAAGAAACAGTATCGTCCCTATTTGATGCAACTAATATATCAATATCCCCATCATCATCTATATCTATCGCAAATACAGATCGCGCTTGGTCGGCATTACTAGTAATAACATGTTCTGTAAAACTCTCTGACCCATTGTTCTCCCACCAAGAAACAGTATCATCCCTATTTGATGCAACTAATATATCAATATCTTCATCTCCATCTATATCTATCGCAAATACACACCGCACATCATCAGCACCTGTAGTTATTATATTTTCTGAATCGGTTGTAAAATGCGAAGATGTTAATAATCTTCTTGAATTTGCATGAATTATATCTGACTCTATTTTAATTGGGGTATATAATAAAATTAAAATAGGTATTATTACAGAATAGTATATCATTTATATTATACATCGAATATTTTTATACGGTATATCCATTAGTTGTTTTTTTACGAATTAATGATTCGTTTTCATTAATATGAATATTATCGTGACATTTTTCACAAATAGACATAAGATTTGCCGGATGATTTTTATGGAAACTTCCAATAAACCCATTTTTATCGGCATCCTTTTGGTGATTTATATGATGAATTTCATCACCTAATTTTAAGTTACATATTTCGCATTTACCTCGTATCTTTTTACTATTATATCGCGTTTTATCATTTGACAACTCTCCACGACTGTTAGGAAAATATTTATTCCGTATTTTGTATGCTTCTTCCATAAAGTCGTCTTCCAAATATAATGATTTACATACTTCTAATCCATAAGTTCGTGGTCCTGATCCACGTCGTAATTTTCGGTCATAAATAAGTATATCTGCTTCGCGATCAAATATAACCGCCATATGATAACAGGACATTTGAGTTAACAATGATATTTCTTCAAAATCTACGATTTCATGAAAATGTGTCGCAAAAATAAACGACGAATTTTTTGTATGCAATTGAGTCAACCCCGAAACAAAAATACTTAATGCGGATTCTATTTCTGTACCCGAACATAATTCATCTCCTAATACTAAACTATTCTCGTCAGCCATTTTTAATATGACTCGCAATTCAGACATCTCTACCGCAAACGTCGACAACCCTTTGAAAATATTATCATTTCCCAAGATACGTGAAAACAACGCAGTATATGGTTTATATTGAAAAGAACTACATGGTACATATAACCCCGACTGTGCCATTATAATGGATATTCCCAATGCGCGAATGAAACTGGTCTTTCCGACCGCATTTGTTCCATACAATAAAATCCCATTTTGTTGATCCGTATCTTTATTTTTATCATGTGTCCCTAATGAAATACTATTTGTTACATATAATTCATTTTGTTGTATATGTTCTATCAAACAATGTCTCATATCAACGACATCAACAAATGATCTTTCGACATTTTCATCAATGACTGGTTTACAATAATTATATTCTCTTGCGATAAACGCCTTACATAAAATAACATCTAACTTTGATGTAAATTCTGACAGGCGTTCTAATGTTTGAAAATGCGTTTCAACCAAACTCGATATAACCTGCAAATAAACACAGGATATCATTTTATTAATTTCATCTTTATAAACAAATATTTTTTTTATGATTGAATTCAATGTTGACGATTCGATGGTTACATTGCTTGCGGTAGACTTAACAAACTTAATATCTTTTGAATATATTGGCGGTAATATTGGTGCGTTCGAGTTGATATCTGATTCATACTTTTCCATATTCGCCTTTAAAAGGTGAGAACGTTTGGTTGTTATCTGTAAAAACGCTCCACTTTTCTCGGTCTCATGTACGCGAATATAGTCAGTGTCACCCTTTTCATACTTCTGCATTATCATATTCAAATATTGCTTGGTAGTATCAAACACGCGTTTGGTCTCTGTGTATTCATTAATTAGCGAATCTAGTTCATTCGATACACCTGAACGGATAATGTTCTCGGGAAAAGTAGTCATAGACGATATATTCTTACAATTTTCCAAAACAAAATGTTTATTTAAAAACTGAATAATTGTTTCGGTCTCGGATTCAATGAATTGATTACTTCCAATATCATTGGAACGCAACCCATTCGTTAAATATCGACCAAATTCATGGGTTTCTGCCATGCATACGTTGATTTGCTGAATAATGTTAACACTCGAATACAAGTGGTAGATCGAAACCGGATATATTTTTTTTACAACCAATTGTCGGCATATTTTTTCCATATCGCGAACATTTTTTAATTGTTTTCGAAATGTTTCAACAAAATGATAATAATCGTCTGACAATAACATTTCAGTCATGACATATTCATTATTTAACCAATTTGTATCAAATACTGGATTTGTTAACTGATATTGAAATTTACGTTTTCCCATCGACGTAGAGCATTTATTTAACATAGTGAGTACAGACGATAAACGCCCATATTGTGTACTTTCCATGATGTTATCATCTATAATATTCAATTGTTTTAAAGTATGGTTCGCAAGAACTACTCGATCAGTCGTATTATTAAAATCGGGAATGGATATTTTACGAACCAATTCGACATTATGTTGTTGAATAAAATCCAATAAATAGCAAAACGATTGTGTAGACAGCATATCAGTTTGAAATTCACTACATAAATCATATGTTTCTTCTTTAAAAAATGTAGTTAACAGTTGTTTAATATATCGTTGTTCCATACATCGCGAAACTTTCAAATTTGTTTTGTCCGAACTATTTATCTTATGTATAGTATTTGTCCGAATACCCGAATATTGAATTATTTTATTTAAATCATCATCGTTAAATGGTGTAATCATAATAACTTCACTTGGTGAATATACTGAAATGTATCGTTCAAGTTCATCAAATGTTGTCGTGTTCATATAAAAGGTTGTTTCATGTTGGAATATATATGATTTTCCTGTAAAAATATTAACGACTGATATGCCGTATACTATTGTATCGCGTATAGTAGTTGATGTTTTACCAATTCGTCTTGTTGGTTTATAAGTTTCCATCCATATTGACATAATATTGTTTGTCATAACTGGAGAACTATCCGTATCGCACGATATTAACGTACCAGGTGAATATACATGTTCTAATACACGAGTAACGGTTTTCCCATTCTTTTCTTGTATATAAACTGGAATAGTATATCCAGATTCCGTTAATTTTAAGATGTATTTATCTAATGTATAATCTCTGAAACCAGCCATGACAATATTACCGTTACGATATGATATTTTCTTTTCTGAAATGTTCAATTGACATACTTCTGAAATATTTTCGATACTACTTCCAATAATATCATCTGATTCTTTTATTTTAATTCCATATATTTCAAAAAAAGCACCTACTTGTAAGAGAACTACAACGCATCCATTATACATTTTTTTATATTTTTCGGTCAAATTGAAATATTCATCGTATATATTGCTTGGGGTTTCTACCATGTTACTCGTTATATAACAATATAATCGTATGTTTATATTGTTACGTTATGCAATTTACACAAAATTGATCTTAAAATATGTATCTGTTCTCTTACAACAAATAAATTAACTACCTGATAAAAGATAAGATGGATGAAATAATAGAGGAGAATATACCCTACGATCATTATATTGATACCGACGATTGCAATTATTTCATTCGAAAATACTCTGATGAGAATATGCCTATATACAATAAAAAATTATCGGTATCTCCAATTAACATAATAGATGATATGAATAATCAACTTATTCATCATCATACAAAGAGCAACGTATTAGTGCCATATTGCAATTACAAAAAAATAATGTGTTACATATGTATCGTAATAACCATAGAACTGTTAATAATAATAATTCGAATATTTTATTCAAACTAATCATCGCCATTCATATAATTATATAACAGTGTATCCGGATTATGATTATAAACGTCTCCGCATATTAACGATAAACTTTCATACATTTTTCGCAATACATCATTTGGAGTAGTTGAACCAACGCGTATAATGCCCTGTTTTATTAAAAATCGTTTCACGTCGTTAATGGGTACTTGCTTTAATAACTGCGTTTTTGTTGATATGCGGTTACGTAACGTTTTGTTTGAAACGAGTACCGAAATTTTTGGTGCGGTTCGAGAACGACCCACTGAATATGTTCGTCGTAATGTTCTTTTTTGCTTTCTTTTCTGCTTCCCTACATAGTTATACTTGGATTTTGACATAATATTTTCTTTTTGTTTGATTTCACTGACACGCTTTAATCCCTCGTTTACTTTTTCGTTTACCGCGTTAGTTGTGTTAAGAAGAATATTTTCAGGTACATTGCCATGTTTTTCAGGTAAGGTAAAAGGTGTACTTGGTTGTGTCGACGGTATATTAGATACAAGTTGAACAGGATTACCAATATTTATAGATGACCTATTCTCTCGAGTCCGATTCATGTAATTTCTATATGTTGGTAGGTTACCATTTTTTAAACAACCATAGTTAGGTTGTTTTGTTGAAGGCGGTGGTACTCGAATGCCCGGATTTGACGGGATAATAGGTACAGACGATGGATAAGTCCTCAATGTAGTATTTTTGGGGACATTTGATTCGGTTTTCTTTGTTAACTTACTTAAATAATCTTTCGCTTGGTCGAATTCCTTATTAAAAACATCAGCATCAGTTGATTTACGCGGAGTCTCCGGTTGGGGATGATTATTATTTTTCTCAAATATTTTCTTATATCGATCTTCTTGTTGTTTTCTAATCATTTTCAATAGTGATTGACGACGTAACGTATCGGGTTTCTTTTTTACAGGATTGCGTACGCGTATTTTATCTGTTGAATCCTTTTTCGGTTTTGACTTTTTACTTTTATTATTATTATTTGAAAATGTAAATAATTCCGGATTTATTGTTAACACCTTTTTATCGCTCATTATTTTATTTGTATACTTACTTATACGAAAAGAAAAAGGAAAACACAACCAATTTACTTCCTAAAGAAAAATATATTACACGTACAATGTCGACATGAAATCATTTACTTTTTTATCTCGGTTTGCAATTAGCATTTGATACCCAGCCTCCAAATCATCCAATGTAAGTATTTTTCTCATTTCAACATCGCCACCATATATACGTCGACTATGACATATTTTTACGTACGTGAATAACGCTTCAATGTCTCTTCCATAGTTTACGAATTCATCTTTTCGTTTATTAAACCATTTTTCATGAACGATTGACGAATTTTCGAAGTTCCATCCAAGCGACTTGACTTTTAATTCGAATATTTTCATTAATTCTAATGGTGTATATGAATCAATTGTAAATCTCCAAATAAAGCGTGATTTCAATCCTCGGTTAACGCGAAAAAATGAACTATTCATTTCATTTTCATACCCTGCAATAATAACCATTAAGTCGTCTTTATGGTCGCTTAACGACTCACATAATGTATCCAAGCATTCCTTTGAAAAACTGTCGTTTCCCTCCGAGTTCCCTAGGGAATATGCTTCATCAATAAATAATACGCCCCCTAAACATTCTGTAATAATTTGCTTTGTTTTAATGGCAGTTTGACCTAAATATCCTGCGATTAGATCGTTACGTGTTATTTTTTTAAAAACGTTATTTTTTAATATTCCTAACTTTGAATACATTTTTCCTATAATTTTGGCTATTTCAGTTTTACCCGTGCCAGGTGGGCCATAAATAACGGTATGTTTATAGTCACCACCTTCCTCATTAATGCCGAGATCTTGTATAAAATATAACAGTTGATCTAATAGTGAATGTTTTAATTCAGAAATTCCAATCATATTATTGAGTTCAGATAATTCATTTTTTATATTATGAAGCGCTTTCAAATCAATATTATATTCAGTATCGTCATCGTATTCATTTTCATTCAATATCAATAATAGATCATTTATACTCGTTACATTTGTGTCAATGTGTTTTTTTAGTTTTGGTTTACTCACTACATTACTATTTATAATAGGATTCAAACATATATCTGATGTAATATTCATATGTGGTTCCCCAATCGGCTCTAGAGAATAGAACTGCGATAATCGTGTATTTTTTACTTCTTCTATAGGTACATCATTTGTCGTTCGTAACGCATTCAAGTGCATACGATTATAATTATCACGTATAGATTGTCGTAATATTTGATATTCACCCGCTACAATAGGCGTGTCTACATTATGATTATCTAAAAATTCTATAAAAGTCGCATAATTATTAATTTTCATTAGATACATTGATATATGGTAAACTATCTATATTCTTTCAAGGAAAATTGAAAATATAAAATATAATTCTAATGTTAATAATTAGTAACAATGAAGTACGATATGAAATCTGCAATGCCGTCAACCACCCCACAATCGACCACCCCTAATGTTTCATGTAGAACAGAAAACGGTTCGGTCGAAAGTGAGAATATAAAATTTATCATAGAAAACGAAAAATCACAAAAGGAAAAAATAGAAAATATATTATCCGACGTCACACCCGACGAAGAAAAGATTTTGGAGCATCTTGGTAATTACACCGAAGAACCATATAGCTTGATCGAGTCTTATTTCGCAGGGAAGCATTTAGAACGACTAGTGCGTCACCAAATTGAATCTTATAATAATTTCGTAAATTATCAAATTCAACGAACAATCCAAATGTTTAACCCAGTTGTTATTCATTCGGAGAATGATTATGTTGAAGAAAATAATAAATATTTCTTGGAAGTTCTTATCGATTTCACCAATTTTAAATTATATCCTCCTCAAATTCATGAAAATAATGGCGCAACTAAAACAATGTTCCCCCAGGAAGCCAAACTTCGCAACTTTACATATGCCTCTGTAATGACAGTCGACATAAATATTAAATACGTTATTCGTAACACTGAAAATATGGAAAATCCAAGAATTATTGAAAAAACCTTACCTAAAGTAAATATTGGAAAATTACCAATTATGTTGAAGTCATCAATCTGTGTTTTAACCCAAAATCCACATATTAATCCACAACATACCGGTGAATGTTCTATGGATTGTGGTGGTTATTTCATTATTAAGGGTTCAGAGAAGACAGTGTTAGGTCAAGAACGTGCTGCTGAAAACAGAATTTACTGCTTTGATGGTAAAAATACAACGAAATGGAGTTGGACTGCCGAAATTAAGTCAGTTCCTGATTACAAGTGCATTTCACCAAAACAAGTAGAAATGATGATTTCCAGTAAAAACAATGGATTTGGAAATGGTATGTATGTAACTGTACCTAGAATCAAGCAACCAATTGAATTGTTTATAATGTTCCGAGCACTAGGTGTGATCAGTGATAAAGAAATTTGCGATCATATACTATTGGATATCAATGATACCAAACATAAGGATATTCTCAAATGTCTACAGGCGTCTATTATTGATGCGAATAACTATATGACACAAGAAAGTGCGATAGAGTATATTACTACATATGCCGCATATACTCCATTAAATATGGATAAGGAAACTGGAATAAGAAAGAAACGCGAATTCACTAAAGACGCATTAGAATCCGATCTGTTCCCTCATTGTCAAACCCAAAAACAGAAGATATATTTACTAGGCTATATGGCAAAAAAGTTGATTCGTACCAGTTTGGGCGAGTTTAAAGAAGATGACCGTGATTCGTATGTGAATAAGCGAATTGAATTGTCAGGTACATTATTAAACAATCTATTTCGTAATTATTTCAATAAACTTGTTAAAGAAATGCAAAAGCAAGTGGTTCGTGAAATTAATAATGGGTCGTGGAGATCTATGGAAGACTACGAAAATATTATCAATACAACAAATATCTATAAAATTATGAAATCAACAACTATTGAAAATGGGATTAATCGCGCATTGTCTACTGGTGATTTCAGCATTAAGCAATCAAATAGTAGTAAAGTTGGCGTCGCACAGGTGTTAAATCGTTTAACGTATGTATCCAGTTTAAGTCATTTACGAAGGATTAATACGCCATTGGAAAAAAGCGGTGAATTAATTGCTCCTAGAAAGTTACATAATACAACTTGGGGGTTTCTGTGTCCTGCGGAAACACCGGAGGGACAATCAATTGGTATCGTTAAAAACATTAGTTACATGGCGCATATTACAATTCCTACCAATAGTTCTTCATTATATGAATATTTAGCCCCTTATATTATTCCCATTGACAATGTACCCTCTATGGAATTACATGATAAAGTAAAGGTATTTGTAAATGGTTGTTGGATTGGAGTTGCGATCGATCCAATTTCATTATATTCCGAAATGAAGGAAAAGAAATATAAGGGAATTATCAATATTTATACGTCAATTATATTCAATTACGATGCTCTTGAAATTCGTTTGTGTAATGAAAGTGGTCGGTTAACTCGGCCAGTATTACGCGTTAGAAATAACAAGGCATTAATTACCAGTGATATCATTAACCGAATTACAACCAATGAACTAACCTGGAATGATTTATTGACAAATTGTAAGTTGGACGAATCTGTAATTGAGTATATTGATCCGGAAGAACAAAATGTATCAATGATTGCTATGAAATGTAAGGATAATTACCTTCATGACATAAACGCATACTATCAATATACTCATTGTGAAATCCATCCAAGTACAATATTTGGCGTATTGGCATCATGTGTTCCCTATCCCGAACATAATCAGGCACCTAGAAATACATATCAATGTGCTATGGGAAAACAAGCAATGGGTGTATATGCAACAAATTACGACCAGCGTATGGATAAAACCGCATATGTATTGAATTATCCATCTCGTCCATTGGTTGATACACGTCTAATGAATTTCATTCACCTTAATAATATCCCATCCGGTACGCAAATTCATGTAGCAATCATGACACATACTGGGTATAATCAAGAAGATAGTGTGTTAATCAATAAGGGTTCATTGGATAGGGGGTTATTCTTGGCAACGATCTATCATACGGAAAAAGACGAGGATAAAAATATTATCCGTGATGAAATTATCAGATGTCAACCTGATCCTGCCAAAACCAAGGGGATTAAGTTTGGAAATTACAAGAAACTTAACTCGGATGGATTCATTCCTGAAAACGAGTTGGTTGAAAATCGAGATGTAATTATCGCCAAAATTGTACCAATCAAAGAAAACCGCAACGACCCCATGAAGACGATTAAATATGAAGACCAAAGTAAAACATTTAGAACAACAGAAAAAACGTATATTGATAAAAACTATACCGGGCGTAATGGTGACGGATACAATTTTGCCAAAGTCAGAGTTCGTGCATTAAGAAAGCCTGTACTTGGCGACAAGTTCAGTTCTAGGCACGGACAAAAGGGTACAGTTGGTAATATTATTCCTGAATGTGATATGCCCTTTACAAAAGACGGACATAGACCTGATATTATTATTAATCCTCATGCTATTCCATCGAGAATGACTATCGGACAATTAAAAGAAACTCTTTTAGGAAAGGTACTGTTAGAATTAGGTATGTTTGGTGACGGAACCAGTTTTGGAAATTTAGACGTTGCGACTATTGCCAATGAACTTCAAAAACTTGGATATGAAAGTTATGGCAATGAATTGTTATATAATGGTCTTACTGGCGAACAGTTAGAAACTAGTGTATACATCGGGCCGGTGTTTTATCAAAGGCTTAAGCATATGGTTACTGACAAACAGCATAGTCGTTCGATTGGTCCAATGGTTAATTTAACAAGGCAACCTGCGGAGGGAAGGAGTCGTGATGGTGGGTTCCGTATAGGAGAAATGGAAAGGGATGTTATGATCGCCCATGGTATTTCTAGGTTCTGTCGCGAACGAATGTATGACGTGTCTGATAAATATAGCACTCACATTTGTAACAAATGTGGAATGATAGCAGCATTTAATGACGGAAAGAAAAATCGAATGTATGAAACCGCAGACTTTAGTATTCATTTATGTAAAACATGTGATAATCATACTGACTTTTCAAAAGTAGAAATACCCTATTCTTATAAACTTATGTCGCAGGAATTACAAACTATCAATGTAGTTCCACGACTTATTACTGAATAATTACTTAAATAATTCGTTTTATATATATATTATAAATTTTCTTATGAGTGAGTGCATTCCAAAACTAATAGAGATTCATAATGGTCTTTCTTTCTCAAATAAATCACAACTTAATCAGGAGATACCCGAACAACTTATGGCAGTAAAACATATTAGTCCCGACAGTATTGTTTTAGAATTGGGAGGGTCAATTGGTAGAAATTCATGTGTAATAAACAGCATATTAAATATTAAAACGAACCATGTGGTAATTGAACCATCCACCAAAGAATTATCTACATTACAACAAAATCGCGATTCTAATAATTTTGGGTTTTTTATTGAGAATTCGGCTACATCAAATGTTCCATTATATTCATTAGATTGGCAAACATATCCAACTCAGATACCTGGTTCTGTTAAAGTTAATACACTTGGATACAATGACGTTCTTGAAAAGTATAAACTTAAGTTTGATACAC
>ERZ807291.8224-NODE-8224-length-11710-cov-22.210382_pt1 | contig 11710 bp, 8 predicted proteins | sample MGYA00521257_ERZ807291 | MGnify/ENA primary metagenome ERZ807291 (study PRJEB31413, sample SAMN03169783) | marine metagenome | biome: Marine; feature: Water; material: Subsurface seawater | place: North Sea | collected 2011-04-28 | depth 1 m m ...
AATTGTGCCAGCAGACTGGGTGTCTGCCTCTATAGTTGCAGATGCCCCACATCTGATACCGGGCGATAATCCAGCTTCAGACTGGCCCCTGGGCTATGGCTACCAGTGGTGGATTCCCGAGGGCATCTCTGGCGAGTTTATGGCCATTGGTGTGTACAACCAGTTTATCTATATAGCCCCAGAATCCAATACAGTGATTGTTAAGCTATCGGCCAATAGCGCCTACGGCACGCCGGAGGATAAGGACGCCTCCAGCGAGTTTGAGTCCATAGAATTTTTCCGCGCAATTGCCGGCCAGCCCTAGGCCTCTGTCCAAATCCTTGCTCAGTTATTGGTTGGCTTTAATAAAGTCAGCCAGTATCTCGGCGAGCTTCTCTGCCTTAGCCCATTGGAAAAAATGGCCGCCACCTATATTGGTGTGGGGCTGATCCTTGGTTCCCGGCACCTTAGCTAGCCAGACTTTTTCAAAGCCATCGGTGACAGGGTCATTGCCTGCACCAACGCATAAAAACGGTTTTTTGAACTTGGCAAAGAACGCCCAAGCCTTTTTCTGTGCTTCCAGAGATTGATCAGGAATAGTGGGCACCTGACTAGGCATAGCTCTGGGGCCCATTTTGTAGGCCGGCGTTGGGAAGGGCGCCTCATAGGCCTTGGTGAGTTGGGTGCGGAAAGGGGAGATATTGCGCAACCCTATATGGCCCATGAACAACTCCAAGACAATGGATAGCTTGCTGCGCTGCTCCATCATAGAGGAGGCAATAATACCTGCAGGTAAATCCGGGTTTTCCCAGGTGTATTTCTGCCAGTAGGCAAATAGATCGACACCAGAATCTTTGCCAATGCCCTTCATTTTATTAAGCTGTTTCTGCATTGAAAACAGATTGAGCTTTAATGGGCTGGCACGAAAGGCTTTAACTTTTGCAATTATGCTCTCGGACACATCGGGGTTATAGGGCAAGCCTGTATTGCCAATGGCCACGCGATCAAAGCGGTCGCCATTATCCGCAACCATACGCAAACCAATCAGCCCACCCCAATCCTGGCCAAAAAAGGTTAGCTTAGTAAAGTCATTTTGCACCAGCCACTGGTTCATCCAGTCCACCTGGCGCTGATAGCTGTAGTCTTCTCTAGCCGCTGGCTTGTCAGATTTTCCATAGCCAGGCAGATCCGGGGCTATGACTCTTATACCTGCTTTTACCAGATGAGGAATCATTCGGGCATAGAGATAGCTCCAAACCGGCTGCCCGTGCATGCACAGAATCACCGGACCATCTTTTGGGCCTTCATCGATATGGTGGATTCTGAGATCACTGCCATCATGGGTTTTCACCACTGTGTAATGGGGCTCGAAAGGGTAGTCTTTGATATTTGCGAATCGGCGATCTGGAGTTCTTAGAATTTTCATTGTGACTGCCTTTGACTTAGGTTTGTTATTTGAAGCACATCATAACAAAATTGGCAGTATTCATGTCAATAGATTTTCGCCGCTACTGATTTTCAGATAAAACCGGACGCAAACCTCTCCAGCTAAGCTTATAAATAGGGGCTCCCATGGCATTCATCACTGGGCGGATACGGTTGAAAAGTCGGCGATACTGATAAAATGGCACCCAGGGAAACAGATGGTGCACAGCATGGTAGTTCTGGTAGCCCCACAGCAGAGTTGTCAGATGGGAAAGGGGGCCGGGAATCAGAATAATCGAGGTGTTTAGATACCGCTCGGTGACTCTGTGAGGTCGGTGAACAATATAGGCAAACAGATAGACCACTACAAAGGTGCCAGCCAGGCCACTAGCGACCAGAGCAATCAAACCCTCAACCCAGCGCCCCTGGATGCTTGCATCGCCAAAGGCAGACAATAGAGCAAAGGGCAGTACGCGCAGTCCAATAGCCAGTGCAATTTCCAGCACCAAGACAATATTCTGTCTGGCGGGAGCCTGATCCCAGCGGTCGGCCATATAAGTGGTGTATTGGCCGGCAATCGCGGTCCAGCAGGACTTCAGCATAGAGCCAAGCGAGCTGACAATATGCGCAGAGTATTGATCCGGGTCTTTGCTACCATTGTTGACATTGCGATGATGTTTAAGATGCTCGTAGCGATGAACAACCAGTCCGGTCAGGAGAATTGTGGCTGCCAGATAACCAATACCATCATTGAGCCAACGCAGAGACTTTATATTGCCGCTGATGCAATAGTGCACAGCCTCGTGCAGCACGGTGTAGGCGGCATAGATCAGTATGGCCATCAGGGGAATCGCCAGAAGCAGGGATAATTGTTTAAAGATCACCAGAAACAGCAGTGCCCAATAGCCTGTAAAGGCTACCAGGCCAAGAAATACAGTAGGCCAGGCTAAGGCATAGCGATACTCCCGGGCGCAGACCAGAGCCTGTTGATTTAATTGTACTTTTTGCTGTGAATCTAAAATTTCCATGGCACCTATACTAGCTAGTTTTACCAGCCAGACTTAGCATAGTACGACAGCAAGTTGACATTTCATGACAATGCCGAGTTTAGCGAATAATATCTGCTGTCTAGCCAACCCCATTGGCATAAAGCGGTGGACTAGATAGGTGGATTCTGGGATATTCGTGATCCCACAAAAACAATAAAAAAGAGCCCCATTTATGTCTGACCGAATTCCAAGAGATAGCGCCAATGATTACACCGAAGAGATGGCTCACAATCGCCGTGATTTTATCCGTGAGAAAACATCCACCTCACTGAATCATGTTGGTCACTACTCTGTTGACCCCGAAACCACTGCCGGTAATATTGAAAACTTTATTGGCGTGGCTCAGGTGCCCATGGGTTTGGTTGGGCCATTGTTAGTCAATGGTGAGCATGCCAATGGTGATTTCTATATGCCCATGGCCACCAGTGAAGGCACCTTGATCGCTAGCTATAATCGCGGCGCTCGCCTATTGCGGGAATCTGGCGGAGCCAAAGTCACAGTGGTTGATGATGCTATGCAGAGGGCGCCTGTATTTATATTTGAAGATGCCCGCCAGGCCCGCGATTTTGGCCTCTGGGTCGAAGACAATTTCGACGAGATTGCTGCCCAGGCGCAAACCACCACCAGATCTGGCAAGTTGCGCAATATTCAGCAGTTCGCTGCCGCCCGTATGCGCTACCTGCGCTTTAATTACACCACTGGTGATGCAGCAGGGCAGAATATGGTGGGCAAGGCTACCTTTGTCGCCTGCGAATGGATTGTGGCCAACTACCCGGGTATTCAGCGTTATATGCTGTCTGGCGCCATGGATACAGACAAGAAGCACTCGCATCTCAATACATTGCACAGCAGGGGCAAGCGAGTTATTGCCGAAGTGACAATTCCAGGTGAGCTGTTGCAGAAAACCATGAATATCTCGGCCGAGGCCCTGTACAAGGCTAGATCCATCAGCCAGGTCGGCTCCTTTATGGCTGGTTCAAACAATACTGGCGCCCATTCTGCCAATGGTATTACCGCAGCATTTATTGCCACAGGTCAGGATGTGGCCAATGTAGCAGAGTCATCGGCGGCAGTTGTTTACGCGGATCTGGATGAAGAGGGCAACTACTATCTGTCTATCACAATTCCTTCGCTAATTATCGCCACTTTTGGTGGTGGCACAGGCCTGGCGACACAGCAGGAATGCCTTAAGATGATTGGCTGTGATGGCGCCGGCAAGGTGCATAAATTGGCGGAGATTATTGGCGCCACTGTGTTAGCTGGAGAGGTGTCATTAATGAGTGCGGTACTGGCCGGCGACTGGGTAACCAGCCATGATGCCCTGGGGCGCAACCGTTAATCAGAGCTCATTAATGCAGTACTTCATAGTCAATAATTGTTCGATCACAATAAGTAAAAGGTACTACCATAGCGGCAGTGTCCGGCGGACCAGGGCTCAATAATAATAGGAGTGAATATGTACAAGTCATTACATCTACCATTGGTTGCAACCCTTTCTGCTGCGCTTTTGATCAGCGCCTGCAGCGACCCAGAGGCGCCGACAAATATTGCTGTTCAGAGTGCCTCTGAGAATACAGTCGTTTCTTCCGGAAGCTGTGATCAGTACGATGAAAATGGCACAGCGCTGTTTGGTGACCTGCATGTTCACACCAGCTATTCCTTTGATGCCGCAGCCATTAGTACCGGTGCAACGCCCGAGGATGCCCACAACTATGCCCGAGGTGGCGAGATTCCGTTTTTCCCGGTCAATGCTGAGGGCGAGGCCACAGGGCGGATCAAGATCGACCGCCCCCTGGACTTTTTGGCAGTGACAGATCATGGCGAATTTCTCGGCGAGCGAGCCCTGTGCAGCACCCAGGGTTCACCGGTCTACAATACTGAGTTCTGTGTGGGCTATCGCTCTGATCAACGCTTGGGCATGATGATGCTGGGTACAGTGATCACCACCGAAACGCCGGCACGCATTCCCGAAATCTGTGGTGCAGATGGTTCACTATGTCGAGATTTTGCCCAGTCTCCCTGGGAGACTATTCAGGCTACTTCCAATGCCAATAATGAGCCCTGCGAATTTACCAGCTTTGTTGCCTATGAATACACAGGCACGCCTGGCACCAGTAATTATCACCGCAATGTCATCTTCAGAAATGACAATGTGCCAGCCTTACCAGTCAGCTATATAGATGCACCAATCGACAGCAAGCTGTGGACTGAGCTGGATGCAGTCTGTGATGCGGAAGCTGGTTGTGACTACCTGACCATTCCCCACAACTCTAACCTGGCCAATGGCCGCATGGCGCCCTATATGCAGCTCGAAGATACAGATGCCGCTAAAGTTGCCTACGCCCAGTCGCGACTCAAGCGCGAGCCGATTATGGAAATCTTCCAGCACAAAGGTAATTCCGAATGTATCAACGGTCTGAGCACTGTGTTTGCGGCTCCAGATGAACTTTGTAATGTTGAAGCTGTGCGTCGCATGGGTGAGAACAAAACCTATGCCACCAGAGATATGTCAGCAGAGGGATTGGTTGTGGGGCAGGCCTCTGAAGTCACCGCTGAATGTGAAGAGGGCGTCAATGGCAGCAATGGTATGCTCGGCGCCGGCTGCGTGCATGCCACAGATTTTCAGCGCTCTGGTCTGTTAGTGGGCCTTAAAGAAGAGCAGCAGATCGGCCTCAATCCGGTCAAGCTCGGGGTTATAGCAGCCACAGACACTCATTCTGCCAACCCGGGCGGGCTGGTGGAGTCAAACTGGGATGGTGCAGTCACCGGTGAATCAACAGCATTGGAGCGATTGCAGCCCGGTCTGTTGACCAGCGGTATTGATGGCAACCCCGGTGGCTTGGCAGGAGTCTGGGCCAAAGAAAATACCCGTGACGCCATCTTCGACGCCATGTTGCGCAAAGAGGTATTTGGCACCTCGGGGCCGAGAATTCGCCCCCGCTTATTTGCTGGCTGGGGCCTGGATGCTGGGCTCTGCGAAGCCAATGATATGATTGCCCAGGCCTATGCTAATGGCGTGCCCATGGGCGCAGACCTCAGCGCCAGCGATCAATCTGCCAAGCCTTCATTCCTGGCCTATGCGGCCAAAGACCCAGATGGCAAAAAGCTTGAAGCGCTGCATCTGATTAAAGGCTGGATCGATGCCGAGGGCAATATGAACTCAGAAGTTATACCTGTGGCCAGTGCGGAGGCCGGTGCCGATAGTCTCTGTCAGCTGTACACGGATAGTAGCTTTGATCCCTCCCAGTCGGCTTACTATTACCTGCGAGCCGTAGAGCCAGAGACAGCCCGCTGGCACACCTATGATTGCGCAGCAGTCGCCGAAGCAGACCGCCCAGAGGTATGCAGCAACGACGCCTATCCGCAAACTGTTCGGGAGATGGCTTGGACATCGCCCATTTGGTATCAGGGGCAGTAAGCCTCTGGGGATTTACTGCGGCGCTTCGTTTAGCGCCGCTATAATCGCCATCATCTGATGGGCTGTCTCATGGCCGGAGTTTTGGTTCTGGCCAGTGACAAAGCGTCGCTCATCATCTACCACCACATGGGTAGCAAAAAAATCAATCAGCTTGGTCTGGCTTTCAAATAAAGCGCCGGCTTTGCGCAGCTCCGTCTCTGGATGCTGAGGCGTGATTTCAATTCCAAGCTGCTTGATCTGTCTATCTGTAACTCCAGTCATACGCCGGCCAGCAATTAACTTATTGCCATCCCTGTCCAGAGCATTAATTAATCCCAGGGCCCCATGGCACACAGAGCCAATAATAGGGGTCTCGGCATAGTAGGCTGCGGATATTTTTTCTGCTAACACTTCTGAGTAACCCAAATCATAGGCCGCGCCCCAGCCACCAGACAGAAAAATAGCGTCGTACTGGGTAAAATCCACGTCATCAATTAACAGGGAATTATTAACCTTGGCCTGCATGATGGGATCTGCCAGATAGCGATCATCTTCTGCTGACCTAATCGCCCGACCCAGAGTTTGGGGGTCAACAGGAATCTGCCCGCCCTTAATGCTGGCAATATCCACCTGCATACCCGCATCAGTAAAGCCGTAGTAGGGGTGGGTCATTTCTGACGCCATAACACCTGTGGGCTTGCCCTCAGTCTCACCGGCAGAGCTCAATACAGCATTACTTGTGGTAATAACCAGGGCACGTTTGCCGGGCAACTGATAGGTTGGTCCATGGTACTCAGGGTGAAGTCCCAGTCCTTGCAATATGGATGGCAGGAACAGGGCTAACAGTGCAACGAATAGCACTGTCCATTTTAGTGTTTTAGTTACTCTGTTTGTCATGGCGATTACTCTAGTTGGCTAAGTTGGCTTATTGGGAGCTTATATTATGGCACCTATAATGCCAAAACTATCAGATAAATAATCTAGTGGCAACATCTCTTCCGTACAACCAGAGTAAATAAAGACTGGGCCCGGGCCCGGCATATAAAAAGGCTACGCCATGAAGCATATCATTCTATACCTACTGTTAATTTTCACCTCTGTTGCCCAGGCAGAATTTAGCCGCACCTATCTGGACACACATCCGCTAAAAATGGCCCAGGTTAATGGTATTGAAATTGCCTATCGCACTGTTGGGGAGGGTGAGGGCAGGCCCAAGGTGGTGGTCATTATGGGGCTGGGGGGTTCCAATGTGGCCTGGGGGGACAATATGATCAGAGGGCTGGCTGAGGCCGGTTACCAAGTTCTGATGTTTGATAATCGCGATACTGGAGCCTCCACTCGTTTTGATCAATGGGGTCAGCCAACCCTCTGGCTGCAGTTACTAAAACGCCAGCTGAATCTGCCAGTGAATGCCCCTTACTCTCTGGATGATATGGCGGCAGATGCAGTGGGGTTGATGGATGCTCTGGGTTACCAGGACGGGCATATTATTGGCACCTCTATGGGTGGCATGATTGCCCAGATAGTGGCGGCAAAATATCCTCAGCGCACCCGCAGCCTAATCTCAATTATGTCGACCACCGGGGCTCGTCATCTGCCGCCGCCCACCAATTTGGCCGAGACCCGGCTGAGAAATCTCGCCGAGGGAGAAGCGGAAGAGGAGCGCGAGGCAAGTATTCGTGCGCGGGGATTTTATCCGGCTTCCATGCCTCGGCATCTAATGGCGGTGTTTAAAGTGGGGGATCGGTCAGCAGAGGTGGCGACAATTCAAGCCGACACTCTGGTGCTGCACGGGGTGGACGACGGGCTTATTCCACCAGCCCATGGCGAGCACACAGCCGAGCTGATAAAAGGCTCTAAATATGTGCTTTTTGAGGGCATGGGCCATAACCTGCCCCCTGCGGTAATCCCCGATTTAATCGCCAATATGACTAGCCATATCAACGCAGTAGAAGCTGCTACTGAGGCTCTTGCAATAGAGCCAGCGCCTTAATGCATCGCTGCACAGTTTGGTGTCTGGCTTTTACCGCCTTAAGAATCTGAGGTTTCATAGCTTGGTACTCCTCTACCAGGCCAGCCAGTTCTTTTTCACTCTGGTCTGTGCACTGGGCTGGCAGCAGGCTGCTGGTAAAGGATCTTGTTAGACCCAGATCACTGCCCTGGTTAAGCACAGGTATCTGTGCCAGTATCCTAGCTTTATAGGGCTGCTCAAGCGCAGACTGCTCTGGTGGAAACAGGCCAGCCATAATATAGCGCAGGGTCGACAGTTTTAATCTGTCTGGGTTGTCTGTTACCACGGCAAACCATTTGGCCTTTATCTCAGGGTCTGGGCGCAGCGCTTCAGAATAGATGGCGTATTTAACGCCGGTATCTGAGTTGTCGCGCAGCTTCTCAGCCTCGAGCAGTGCCAGATAGTCCCCGTGCTGATAGCGATTCAATGCAGCCACAATCTCCCAGCGTTTGTCCTGGTCAATGGTCAGGCCGCTAAAAGTCTTTTCGCTCGCCAGAATCTGGCGCAGATTATTTAGGTGCATCGAGTTTTTGCTCAAATCAACGTACTGGCTGTACCAGTACTTCTGCAAATCTGAGCCAGCCTGGGCGCTGCTGAGCAGTTCCAGGTACAGATTCTCAACCTGGGCATAGGTCACGCTGTAATCTTTGATCTGCAGGCGGGTGGCCGTCGACAGGTAGTCCAATGCTTTGACAAGCCCGCCGCCTATGGCGCGCGCCACATTGTAGTCTGTCTCGCCAGAGATATTGGCCATGGCAAATTCAACAAAGGTTTCGGCGCTTAGATTGGCATCGCTGACACTGTCGATCAAACTCTGCCACAGCATCAGGCGCATCATGCTGCTATCTACAGCATTGATATATTGCTTGGCAACAGCCAGAGATTTTTTGTCCAGATCTACTTTCACATAGCCCCAGTCTTCCTCATTGGGATACAGCAGGTCAGGGCAATCCATACCCACCGCCTCTGGTACATCGGTGGTTGCGCCACTGTAGGTTACAGGCACAGCGCCGGTTCTGGATAGGCCGCCCCCAGAGATATGGTAAAAACCAATCTGCACTCGCTGCTCCCGCAAGGTAGGGAATCCCTCAGGTGCTGTTTGATCAATACTCAGCTGGCTGATTTTACTGTCGGCACATTGGTAGTCGACTCTGATGCTATTAAGCCCGGCCTTGTAGAGCCAGTCCTGAGTCCACTGGGACAGATCTCTGTCTGCCGCCTTGCCCAGCTCGCCCATAAAGTCATCCAAATCAGTGTTTTTATAGGAGAATTTTTTCAGGTAATTGCTGACGCCAGTGCGAAAATTTTCCTCGCCAAGATAGAAGGGCAACTGTTTTAAAACCGAGGCTCCTTTGCCATAGGTAATGCCATCGAAGTTAGTCATGGCCTCGCCGGTCGAGGCCACCGCCAATTCAATCGGATGGGTGTTTACCGAGTCATCTGTACGATAGGCCCATTGTTTAGTGCGAGAGTAGAACACCTCCCAAACTCGCTCAAAGTCACTGGCGTTGGCAAGTGCCAGATTAGCCATATAGGTGGCAAAGCTCTCATTGAGCCAGAGTCCGTTCCACCAGCGCATGGTCACCAGATCACCAAACCACATATGGGCCATTTCATGGGCAATCACATTGGCGAGGCGCATTTTTGCCAATGTGGATTTCTCACTTTTGGCGATATAGGCTTCATTAAAGGTTACGGCGGCAACATTTTCCATGGCGCCGGCATTAAAGTCAGGAACAATTATCTGGTCGTACTTACCAAAGGGATAGCGAATATCAAAGTAATCATTGAAGAAGGCAAAACTCTGCTTGGTAGGGGTAAACCATTCATCAGTTTTAACATACTGAGCCAAACTTTGGCGGGCAAACAGGCGCAGGGGAATATCTTCGAACTGGTCTTCCCAGACAGCATAGTTGCCAGCATGCAGCGAAAAGATATAGGACGAAAACACCGCTGAGACAGGAAATGTCCAGTAGTTTTTGTCCTCCACCTGTTTAATGCTGGACTCCCTAGTGGCGCTGATAATTTGCCAGTCTTGTGGGGCACTCACCTCAAGGCTGTAGCTCGCCTTTAGATCTGGCTGATCAAAGTGAGGGAAAAGGCGATTGGCATCATAGGGTTCGAAGTCTGTGTATAGATAGATCTCGCCATTCTCCGGGTCAACAAATCTATGTAGCCCAGAGCCATCTGTAGCATAGGGGTGACTGTAGTTGATCACCAGAGTATTGGCACCAGCAGATAACTCAGCGGCAGGTATGGTTATAAACCACTTCTCATAGGTAAAGACAACGGGCTTGCCATCTTTGGTGATGGACTGAACATCGCCCTGGCTGAAATCTATGCTGAGATCATTCTGATTGCCCGCTGCTAGATCAAAGCTTATTTCGGTAATCCCAGAAAAAAACTCAGACTGACTGTCTAGATTAAATTGCAAATCATAGCTGATATTGCTGAGTTGCTTGGCGCGCAGTTCTGCCGTCTCCGCAAACAAAAACTCACTGATGGGGCGTGGCTCGTTAAGGCTTAATTCGCCACTGCCACATCCAGTAAGCATTAAAAAAGTAATAAAAGTGCCCAGCCGCAGCCATTGTTGGTGAAGTGTATGTCTCATCGAGCACCTTTAAGTTTTATAGTTTTTGCAAATCGAATTGTAAGTTCTAATCTGCTCTCATGCTATGCAATTCTGTGAGGCCCAGCACTGATAGGCTGCGCTCTGCTATCCATTGCAATCTAGGTTCTGTGCTGGTCTTTTCTGCGCGCTTTTTTTTCGGCTCGCCGGCGCTCTGTATCCTGCTGGGCGGCACTGCCTATATGTTCCTCACCGCGGGCCTTGGCCAGCTGCACCTGTTTTTGGCGCTGGGCAAAGCGCTGTTTTTGCTCTTCGCTTAGGATCCCATAGCAATGATGACAGGAGAGTCCCTCCTGATAGCTGTCCAGGTTTTTTTCCTGCTCAGTAATTGGCATGCGGCAGGCGTGACACTGATCGTAGGAGCCGCGCTTGAGATCCTGATCCACAGCCACACGATTATCAAAAACAAAGCATTCTCCCTGCCACAGCGACTGATCCTTAGGCACCTTTTCAAGATATTTAAGAATGCCGCCCTCAAGATGATAGACCTGATCAAAACCCTGCTCTTTCATATAGGCAGTGGACTTTTCACAGCGAATACCGCCGGTGCAGAACATGGCAATTTTTTTGTTGCTGGTGCGATCGATATTGTTATTGGCCCATTCGGGAAATTCGCGAAAACTAGTGGTCTTGGGGTCTATGGCATTTTTAAAGGTACCAATTTGCACCTCGTAGTCATTGCGGGTGTCTACCACCAGTACATCCGGGTCAGAGATCAGATCATTCCAGTCCTCAGGCTTAACATAGGTGCCCACCACCTGCCTGGGGTCTATGCCTTCCACACCCATGGTGACAATTTCTTTTTTTAATTTGACCTTGGTGCGGTAAAAAGGAATTTCATCGTCGAAGGATTCTTTGGTATCTATATTTTCCAGGCCGGGCTGTTGTCCAATCCAGTGAAGCACCGAATCTATATTTTCTCTGGTGCCAGAAATGGTCCCATTAATGCCTTCGGCGGCCAGCAGCAATGTGCCGTAGACCTGGTTGTCGGTCATCACTTTTAACAGAGGGTGGCGAATAGAGCCGTAATTGGGCAGCGCAACAAACTTATAGAGCGCGCAGGTAACGTACTGAGTGGGCATAGCATATCCTGGTGTTCGGCTAACCAAATCGTAAATTTGGCGCTGGTTTAACTCCGGGCAAGTATAGCAAATTGCCCCGCATCAGAGCTAGATGTGCTATCGAGTCTGGAGAGACTAGAGAACCTAGAGAGCCTAGAG
>ERZ807291.8237-NODE-8237-length-11696-cov-10.981445_pt1 | contig 11696 bp, 11 predicted proteins | sample MGYA00521257_ERZ807291 | MGnify/ENA primary metagenome ERZ807291 (study PRJEB31413, sample SAMN03169783) | marine metagenome | biome: Marine; feature: Water; material: Subsurface seawater | place: North Sea | collected 2011-04-28 | depth 1 m m ...
TCTACCACCGGTTCTGGATCTAAGTGAACAATTGCTTTTATTTGTTGCATTATATCGTTATTCTGATTCGTATTGATAGGAGGTAATTCATCACACTTCTCCACAGTCGTATATATTCTTTCCGATAGGATAGTATATGACTTATCGGGTTTAATTTCAATCGGAATTTTCACAATGGCATAAATATGGTTCATTTGATTTGCATAAAAAATCAGAATACATTTATTTCGATTTTTCGAGAAAGTATATAATTAGAAGGTCATTTTGGTAGAAAGAGATTCTTTACGCATTCCTTTACAAGCATTTATAGAAAGTTCTTCGCGTTTTTTACGTGTTTTTGTTCCATCTGTAGTATTTTCGATCGCAGGTTTCCGTTTGATTGTATTCAGACGCACGTTCATATCTTTTTCAATGACATCAAAATGGTTCACAATATATTCTAACACTTTGTTTACAATCGCCCATTTGAAAAAATGAAGTTGACCGATAGTCGTTTCGATGCTCGTATTATCTTTGTATGGGATAAGGACACGGTCTTTTCTACAATAAGGGTCGAACATTTGTTTGGAATAGCTGTCTTCTGTAGATTTGTAGTTCGTCCATACAAAAAATCTACGAATTTCTTGTTCTTGTTCTTGTTCTTTTTTGATTTCATAAGCAGTAAAATGCTGTTTCGCATAATTTGTAACAAACCAATTGACTAAACGTATAGAGAGCTTTTTTGAGTTATGTTCTACAACATATTCTCGGTTTATGATTTGTTTCAGTGTTTCTAAGTATTCTTCGTTTTTGTAAAAATCTAATAATGTTGTCAATAACCACTGATTTTGTGTATACATAGAGGATGATGATGTTGTTGTATGTGTTCTTTTTTTAAGTTTCTTTTGGTGAAAGTTATTTAAACCGACGAAGATTTCAAATCGCACCCTTTTGGCGATTTTATCTCTTTATCAGTCACGACCCTTGTAGAATATAAATCCGCTGTGCTGATTTAATTCTTCAAGAGTTTAAATCTCGGTGATGGACACTGGTTCTGGTTCTGGTTCTGGGTCGGAGTCTTCTTCACACATAGAATCCGCTTCTAGAACGGGGCTAGGTTCTTGCACAGGCACAGGTTCAGGATCTTCAACAGGTTCTTCGACTGGATCTGGTACAGGTTCTTGCACAGGTTCTTCGACTGGGTCTTGCACAGGCACAGGTTCTTGTACGGGTTCAGGTTCAGGTTCAGGTTCAGGCACAGGTTCAGGCACAGGTTCTTGTTCTTGAACAGGTTCAGACACAGGTTCAGACACAGGTTCAGGCTCAGGTTCAGGTACATGTTCTTGTTCAGGTACAGGTTCTTGTTCTTGAACAGGTTCTTCATCTACAGGTTCAGGCACAGGCACAGGTTCAGGTTCAGGTTCAGGTTCAGGTTCAGGTTCAGGCACAGGTTCAGGCACAGACACAGGTTCAGGTTCAGGTTCAGGTTCAGGCACAGGCACAGGCACAGGTTCTCGTATGGGTTCAGGCTCTTTTATAGTTTCTAAACTAGGCTCTAATTCAGGACTAATTTCTAATTCTGGACTAGGTTCTAATTCTGGACTAGGTTCTAGCACAGTGTCTGAATCTCGTATTAATTCAGATCCCGATGGACCTGATACACCGGTAATACCGGCGGACCGGATTGTTTGTGACACTTCCTGTTTTTGTTTTTGCTTTTTTACTACATTCGGTTCAGCTTCACTTTCAGGTTTAGACCAAAATTTGCGGAAACCCGAAAAAATGGAATACATTATATAATCCCTACATAAAAAACTTTATACTTTTTTTTTAATATTTTTATAAAGATTTCTTTTTTAATTTTCGAATATGGATTCTACATCAAACGATACAGGAATATTTCTACTATTTCTAGGATTGACAAAATGTAATTGTGTCTCGTGGTCTGTATCAAGACCGTTGCAAATATCATCGATATCTGGTTGGTAATCTTCGAGTTTTCTCTTCATTTTATCAAATGTAGGAGGATTCGGAATTTCAAATAAAGTATACACCTCTCTGCATAATGCGCAACATGGATCTTTGCTACTGTGATAACAAGTGTCTAAGTAGGTCATTATACAAGTATCACAATAAATGTGATTGCAATTTGTTTTTATTTTTTGTTCTTTATGGATTGGTTCATAACAAATCGGACATTCACATTCTCCGTCTTTGTCTTCAATCACTTTATCAATGGTATATATCATAATGTTGTTTAGTGTTGTATCTGTATTTGTAAAATAGTCATCAGATGAAATACTTACCAAACTTGGAAGGGAATCGTAGTCTGTCTCGAGATCTTGTAAAGACAATGGTTCAAACCCTATTTCCTCTTCAATGTTCCAATCAAATACACTTATCTCTTGTAGTGTGGAAGATGGTGTGTAACTTTCCCATGGGAAAGGTTGCAAAGGGAAAGAAAGTAGTTCATGTGATTGGTGTTGGGTTTGGCTCATTATTCGTGTTACTTTGATTTGGATATGTTCTTTAGGTTGTTTCCAAAAAGAATCATCAATTTTTTACTATTCCTGCCATGCCAGACAGGATATAAAGACGTTTTGTGAAAAATTGATATAAAGATGGATGTACATACAACACTATATTTGTAAAGTGTATTATGTCAGAAACTACAACCGTGAAAGAACCCACCAAAACAAAAACAAAAACAAAACCGGTAAAATGTCTAGGAAAAGATCGTAACATGAATCCATGTCGTTGTACTGCATTGGTAGAGTCAAATAGTCGATTTTGTAAAAACCATCAATATATGGAAACATATACAGACGAAGAGCTACAAACACTCACACTTTGTTCAGGATGTAAAAAGGCACACTATATGGAAAACAAAAAAATATGTGAGAAATGTAATGAACGTGGGAAAACAAATCGGCTCGAAGCGAAAGCATCTACCATTTCTTGTGCGGTTGAAAAATGCAATTCAAAACGTTCTGAACAAAATAAGTATTGTATGATTCATCAAATTCATGTATGGATCGATGAAGTTCATGCAACAGATCACATTCCTTGTACACAGTATATTCGAGGTTGTAGAAATATATTACCTAACGATTCTACATTCAAACGTTGTGAAGATTGTCGAAAAGCAGAACGAGACAAAGATAAGGAAAAACGAGATGCAGCAAAACAACAAAATCAATCTCTGTCTCTAGAAAACAGTGCTTCAAAACATTGTCATACATGTGGGAAAAAGTTTCAAAAGGACTTCTTTGTTGGAGAAAAAGGACAAGAAACATCTACATGTACTTATTGTCGAACCAATGACAAAAAACAAAACAAAAAACGGGACAAAGATCATCGTCGGGAACAAGGAAGAAAGTATGATGCAAAAGAGTCTCGTAAAAGGCAACAAAAAGAATGGAAATCGTCTAATTGGTACAAAGTAGTTCAAGCATGGAAACAATATCGTGTTCGACAAAGAGAAAAAAACGAAAAAGAATTTCTACAAGTAAATGCAAAAAATGCAAAATTATGGCGTACAAACAATCCAGAAGCAGTACAAGCACAAAATGAACGAAACAAAATCAGTCAAGGTTATCAGTACAAAGTGTATATACAATCCGCCAAACATCGTAATATTCCATTTGAAATATCTATGGAAGATTACAAATCAGTCGTAGAACACCCCTGTTATTATTGTGGCATTGTCAACGAAAAACGTGGATTTCATGGTATGGACCGAAAGAATACTGATTTGGCGTATACAAAAGGAAACGTGGTAGCCTGTTGTTCAATGTGTAATTATATGAAAGGAACGTTGTCAGAAGAGACATTTATCGAACGGGTGTGTCATATACTTTCACATTGTCGAAAAATAGTAGTGGAACATCGTTATCCGGATGCATTCAAAAATTACAATGGATGTACATACAATGATTATCGATTGCGTGCAAACAAACAGAACCGATGTTTTGAACTAACACAAACTCAATTTCATCAACTTATGAAAGCATCTTGTTATCTATGTGGCAAAGAATCAAATCACCATCATTGTAATGGTGTAGATCGTAAAGACAATACAAAAGGGTACACCATAGAAAATAGTTATTCTTGTTGTGGTGGATGTAATTACATGAAAAATCATTTTGATTTTGATTCTCTATTAGAACGGTTCTTGTGTATTTACAACCATCACCATCAACATTCAATCGCATAATCTATTCCTTTCTTTTGTAAATAATGTAATAATCGTGACTGTGTAATGTTTTTATGATAATCACTAAAAAAGATATCTAATCCTAACTGAGCAATTTGTCTTTCATTTAAAAATGGCATTAAATGCCCTGCACCAATACAAATATGAATATGTATATTTTTATTGTGTCTCACAACATCTATAATATTTTCCGCCATATGTTTTTCTCGTTCGAGTAATGTTTTTTGTATGACAATGTCATCTACATTTTGATCAGGGAACTTTTTATGTAACATATACAAACAGCATTTCCGAATAGATTCATACGGAATATTCGAAGGCAATCCGCCGTACAATTTTGCTCGATTGCGGATATGTTGTTTCATATTTTCACTGCTTTTTTCATAATTGTATATATCAAAATGTATTTCTTGCAAGAAATGAGTGTATGATAGAAACCAAGGCTCTGTTTCAAAAGACCTCATGAATTCCTCCATTTCGGGGAATATCAATATGCAATATAAAAAGAATACAAGTACTGCAATGGAATGATTACCTCCTTCTTTTAGTGTTTCGAATGGTACTTGAGACAATGTATATGTAGAACACAATACTGTATCTGGATAGAGTCCTTCTAATTGTTCAAATCCATTCATTCTGTTTTCAGAAGAAGCATTATACTGTTTGCATTCTAATAGCAATATAATTTCGTTTTGTAATGCACGTGTTTTTAATAATTCTTTTTGTTCTTCAAAATGAGACAAATGTACTTCCGGATGGAATGTGATCATAATTATTATAATAATACATAACAATTATTTTATTACAGTTTCAAAAAAAAGTATAAAACGCTTATGCCCATTCAAGATCAGCCATATCAGAAACAATGTTGGAAATGTTACTGTACGCAATGCCGGCCATACCCGACATTACACGTAGGACGTTGTAAGATAGAGCATAAACTCTGACCTTAGCTGTCTTAACACCAGAAACTGCTCCAGAAGAAAGAACAAGCTGAAGAACAGCGTTGTCGATTCTGGAGAAGTTGCATGATCCAGATGGTTGGTGTTCCTCAGGGCGAAGGGCGAATGAGTATACGTTGATACCTGTATCGGGGGCGCGGGTGTGGTGTTGGTAAGGTTGAACAACATCGAAGTATGATCCCTCACGCTCGGAGAATCGGTCTTGACCGTTAAGCTGAAGCTTGGCGGTAACAACTGGGTTCTCACCCCAGCAATGCATGTCAAGGGCTGTCTCGGAAAGAACGAATGTTCCGGCATCAGAAACGGCAGATCCGGTTTGGTCGGTAGCACCGAAAGGAGCAGTAGAACTCCATGTTGATCCGTTTGCACCGATGGTAGGATCAGCAGCACCTCCCATTTGGAATAGCTCATCCTTGATGAAAGCATCAGCTCCACTTGTGGCCTCAGGTCCTCCGAAGGCGTGAACTGCGTTAGGAAGAGCATCAATGGCATCTGTGTAGTTGAATGGCTGAGCGCCGAGTGTCTTGTAAAGAGTCTCACCTCCTTCAAGAGAACTGCAGTAGTCAACGTTGGCATCAGGTTGAACAACCCAGATAAGCTCCTTACAAGGGTGGTTGAAGTTGAGCTTGATCTTGTTGGAGGAAGAACCAACAGATTCATCACCTGTGAATTGAAGCTGTTCGATCAAGTACTCGTGAGGGTTCTGGGCCATCTTGCGTCTCTCATCGGTATCAAGGAAGATATAATCGATGTAAAGAGAAGCAGCAACAAGGGATTGTTGGTAGGCCTGGGATACTTGAACAGATCCAGATGCGGAGTAAAGCTCCTTAACAGCCCACAAACATTCACCAATAGGGCGAAGATCAAGGTTGATCTTAACCTCGTGGTATTGAAGGGCAATCAAAGGAAGAGCAAGTCCGGGGTTCTTACAGAACCAGAACTGAAGAGGAACGTAAAGTGTTGTCTCAGGAAGCGCCCTTCTTGGGGCGCAAACTTGAGCAGGTCCTCCTGAAGCGGCACAAGGTCCAGCAATATCAGCGAAAGAAGGATCGGTGATGTATGTAAGCTGACTGGTGTGACCAATCATCTTCCAGTAACCCTTCTGTTGCTCGCTTGACATGGTAAGCTGGTTCCAGATGTGCATCCAGTCACCATATTGGCGATCGATGCGTTGACCTCCAATCTCGACCTCAACTTGGGAAACAAGTTGTTCACCAATGTAGTCCAACCAGCGGGCATATACAGCACCCTCGTGAACATCTTGGTTGATTTCGGGAAGTGTAACCTGAAGGTATACACGGTACGCAAGGTCACCGTTTCTTGACATAACGGCGCTAACACGTCGGCCAAAATCGGCTTGTCCTTGGAAAGTCTGTTCAATACTTTCCATGGCAAAGTTTGTGTGTCTGCGGTAAGACACCTTCCAGTATGTGATCTCGGGTGTTCCAGTAAGGAACAAGTCTTGTGCGCCATAAGCGACGATTTGCATGAGTGCACCAGCCATTTTCTATTATATTATGCCTAAACATTTTAATTTTCCGAAATACAACAAACAATTAGAAAATAGCTACATAAAATAGAAATAAATTATTGGAAAATAAAAATCGATCTACACTACACTAGATATGAATATACGAATTTAATTCAATTTTGGATCATAATGGGGAGGAGATATCGAATCAAAAAGGGGGTTATAGGATAAAAACAATTTTTTTCCTAGAAGAAGATATTAAATACATCGGGTCTATTTCTATAAACAATGGATAAAGATTCAAAAAAGACACGAGATCATACAAAAACAATGGATGAAAAGCATTCGGATATGATGAACATATTTTATGTCATTGAAAATGAGACAATCCCGAAATTGCTAGATGAAAAACAAACCATACATTCCGCTTTGAAACAAATGAAAATGTATTCGGATGAATACCACGAGCTGAAAGAGAAACTGGAAGATATCAAAGCAGAATTGAAATCATTAAAGAGACAAAAGAAGGATTATTTGTTGCAAAATTCAAAGTACATTTTCAATTATTACGAAGAAAAACAGAAGATATCGAGTGGCGAAAACAACATTGATTCAAATACGATTAACATGTTTTTCAAGATCAAGGGAACTACAAATGAGAGCAGTGATATAAACAACGACAAATACAAATCTTCCAAACAAATTTACCAGCAATATTGGAAGAACGTGGACGGAGACATTATTCATCTACAAGAATATGTGATCGACTCTGACAATTGTTTGCTTTGTAATCAAGGGGAATTGATCCCATTAGAAGAAGAAGGGGTGCTTATATGCAACAATGTGAATTGTGGGAAATTCATGATTCATATTGTAGACAATCAGAAACCTCTAAACAAAGAAATGCCAAATGAAGTGTCTTATACTGCATATATACGATTAAACCATTTCAAAGAGATTTTGTCTCAATTCCAAGCAAAAGAAACGACACGTATACCGGATGATGTTCTCGATGCGGTGAAGAACCGTATTAAAAAGGAGCGGAAAAAGATGTCGGAAATGAACTATACAGAAATGCGTAATATATTGAGTATATTGGGCTACAATAAATATTTCGAGCATATTCAGTATATCAATTCTATCTTGGGTATCAAGCCGCCAATCATGGACGAAGAATTGATCGAGACATTATGTGTGTTGTTCATTGAGATTCAACAACCATGGGCCATTTATTGCCCTATAAATCGTACGAATTTCTTCAACTACACGTATATATTGTGTCAGTTATGTGTGTTATTAGACCAAACCCAATACTTGCCGTTTATTCCGATGATGAAAGATCGGATCAAGCAGTTGGAGCAAGATATGATCTGGAAAAAAGTTTGCGACCACTTAGACTGGGAATATTTTCCGACTGTTTAGTTTACAAAGTGTAGTCGTTTACAAAGATAATAATTTTACATAAAAAGTATTATCGTGTTCATAAAAAAAACATTTTTTTATTTACGACGAGTCGCTTACTTGGGGTACATTGCCGCGGGGAATTGTACCAAGTTAGCACCAATACCGAAACCAGCACCACCTCTTGCACTAGTAGCCATGGATGGGACAAATACATCGAGAACACTGAATGTCGCTGCGGCAGCCAATGCAATGATGACAACCTCTTCAATCTTAAGTGCCTTTTGTGGGATAACAAATGCAGCAATGGCAACCATGATACCCTCAACTAGGTACTTGATGGCTCTCTTTACAAATTCGCTAAAGTCAAACATGTCGTTCATTTTCAATTATATATTTAGTCAACAAAAAAATGTTTACCGATAAAAACAACTTAAATCGAAAAGATAAAAATGTCTAAAGATGTCGACCTCTGCAAAATCGTTTGAGCAGAAAATCACCAAAGATGGTAAAATCAATGCGAAGTATGTAGATCTGTTGTCTGAAGATCCTCCAATCGCCAATCAGAACTATGGTTGTTACAGTTTTGTATCACCAGAAAAGATAATCAAACAGAAAGATATTTTCATGTTTGAAAAGTTCGTGAAACAATGGCAATATGCAAAAGCGCTAAATATGTTTTCCGACTATATGCAATTCATATCGCATAAATATTCCATTGATCCTGAAAAGCTAATGGCCGACTTTGTAGACTTTGCTACAGAAGAAGAAAACGAGCTAAAGCGTCAGGATGTAACCGGTGATTTCAATCATTTCATGGATAAAAATGAGGTTCGTTTGACAGAAGAATATCAAAAAAATCATGATTTCCAAACTTCTGTACGTGGGTTTATCAATCGTGGTAACTTTGGTACTTCCGAAGAAGCCGAGAAATATGCAAAACAAATACGAGATCGTGATCCAAACCATGATATATTTGTAGGTCGTAACTTCGTATGGACACCTCTAGATCCAGATGCTTACAAGACAGGGCGTATTGAATTCATGGAAGAAGAATTAAACCAACTTCATCATGAAAAATTGAAGAATGAGATGAAGGCGAAAGAAGAATTCGAGAAGCGTTTGTATGAAAGTAAGCGTAAAGCGATTGAGAAAAACATCGAAGAAGCGAAGAAATCAGGCAACAAACTGACTCAGACTATGGACGAAGAAGGAAATCTCATTGGTGTCAAAGAAACAGTTGATTTCGAAAGCCGAGAAGTCGCGGTTGAAGGAGGAGACCCAATCCGTAACAACAAGATCCCTTTCCAAGGAAATACGATCCAAGATCTAAAAGAGGACGATAGTCCGGTATAAATTCTTCCGTAAAAACAAAAAACTAAACTAAAAACTAACTTTCGATTTCGTTTTTTTCTGTTTCTAAAACATAATTGTATTGTAATCAATGATGTTTTACAATGACCCATAGTATGAAAATAGCAATCACCCACATGAAAGCGAATTCCAGTATTGTTTCATATCGATTATATACAATATGTCTTTGTGAAGATAAATACCTTTGCGAACGGCGGATTCCTCTTCCTCTTCCTCTTCTTCTACGTACCATCATTACAGTCATCTTATTTTTTGTTTGTTACAAAGTATAAAATATTGAAACGTATCACACAAAATAAAAAGGTCAATTTTTTATTTTATTTTTGATTTTTCTGACAAAAACACACATATTACGTGTAGTACACCGGCAACGAGTCAATATCAAATTCGCACATTTTGGGTTTACTTTTTGGTTTCTGTTTGTATGTTTGTATCATAGGCAATGAGACTTCGTTTTGAGGTGTGTTCTGATGAACGAGTCGCGATATCATTTTGTATAACTTGAAATTCGGGTATCGCTCGTCGCCGTTTTTCTTGTACAATATATTTTTCCCCGAATCATCCGTACACCATCTCAAAATCGTTCTTTGTAGTCGGTTCATGTTTTGTATGTCCGTTGCGTCATCGTCTTCATCAAATACAAAATCGAACATAGAACATCCAAGACGACACAGATCAAAACTCATGTTCGGTTCTAATACATCTTTTTTCTCGTTCAAAAAGGGAGGGAAATTATATTGTGAATTCGCATCTCCACCAGGAGCAAAACTATCGCTACAAAACAATTTGTCTTGGAATTTGTAAATGGCACGTCCAAAATCGATCATTTTAAAGATACGACCGTGTGTCGGAATGTAGTACTTTTGATTATCATACGTATATACGATGTATTTCATGTTGGTTTCTACATATGCTATATTGTTCGTATGAAGATCATTATGTGTAAAGGAAAAACATTTTTGGAATACCAACAATGAAAATACAACTTGGGTAAGCGCGCTTTCAATTTCATCGTCACCCAACTCATCGTTTTCTAACAACTCGTCTAATGTACCATCGCATTTTTCCATACATATCATCTGCACAGGGAATTTGCGAATATATACATAGATATCGTCTTCGCTTTCTTCGCTTTCTTCGCTTCCATTGTCTCCTTCTTCGCTTCCATTGTCTCCTTCTTTGTCAGCGTTGTCTTCGTCTTCGCTTTCATTGTCTCCTTTGTTGTCTCCTTCTTTGTCATCGTTGTCATCCTCGTCTTCGTCCTCGTCTTCGTCCTCGTCTTCGTCATCGTCACTTACACTGATCTGGCTATTATTTGAACTATCATCGGAATCGGCATCCGATTCATCTCCAGATTCGGTTTCTTTTTTCATTTGGAATATAACTTCCATATTTGTCTCATTGATTTCAGTAGATTCTTCTACAAAGCATTGGTCTACAATATTTACATCAATATCATCTTGAATAGAAACTTTGGGTCGATTTCCGTGTGTATTTTTTACATTTTGTCTCACTAAATCAGATTCGGATTTAGATTCAGATTCGTTTTCCACTCGGTATAGAATATCCTTTTTGTTTTTAAAGAATTCCGATTCTTGTAAATACGAGAAATCGTCAGTGGCATCAAATCGAAATTCGTCTTGTACTCCGAGATAAGATCCATAAAAGTCAATGGCATTCGGGAATTGGTGGTAATTTTTCATTTTAGAACAAAGAAAGTTGAAGAAACAATCCACATAGGAAGAATTATTGGCATCCGCTATTTTTGGGAAACAGTTCCCACTTAGATCAGGCAATTTAGTCAAACCGTCTTTATGGTGGTCATATTTCCCGATTAAATAATGGATTGGATCTAACAACGGGGCATATTTGATATGCGTTTTCCCTTTTATTTTCTTGTTGTTACAGATCAATGTGTTTGGATCGAAGAATTCCTTCGAAGTTTTGAGACATATCTGGTTGTAGTTTATGTCAGACATGGTGAAAAATTTCGCATAAATCGGATTATAGCCCTGGACTGGAGATACTTGATATGGATTGTATGTAGATTCTGCATCACATTTAAAATGTGTCCATTCGATTTTCCGCAACTTTTGATAGTTTATTTGAAACATTATGAAATCCGAAAATATATGAATTTATTTAATTAAACGAACAATAAACGTCTAAATACTTTCACCGCTAAGTATACACAGTGGTGTAATACAACACAATCATATCCTTATACGAGATCTTACAACGAGATCTTACAACGAGATCTTACAACGAGATCTTACAACGAGATCTTACAACG
>ERZ807291.8243-NODE-8243-length-11688-cov-6.202012_pt1 | contig 11688 bp, 12 predicted proteins | sample MGYA00521257_ERZ807291 | MGnify/ENA primary metagenome ERZ807291 (study PRJEB31413, sample SAMN03169783) | marine metagenome | biome: Marine; feature: Water; material: Subsurface seawater | place: North Sea | collected 2011-04-28 | depth 1 m m ...
CAAGACGAAATAGGAAACCGGGCTACCCGTCTATGGTTTCGGGTACGTCGCACCCCGCCTCGGCGGGGATTTGATCTTTGGTCAAATAGATAAATGAATGACAACCTTTGCAAAGGTTCGTTTTTGCAGAAGGTTACAGAATCCGGCTTACAGCTTCTCGGAATCCATTTTTACTACAACGATTCAAGTTGACGAATAATTGAAATTACAATTTTTTAAATCGCTATGGCAAATACTCAGTCCGCACTTAAGAACATTCGAAAGAATCGAACTAATTACCTTCGTAACCGCTCGGCTCTAAGCAAGCTCAAGACTTTAGAAAAAAGTTTTCTTACCACTATTGAGACCAAGGACAAAGAAGGAGCTTCACAAGCTGCAAAGAATTTAATCTCCGCATTTGACAAAGCAATAAAGAAGAATCTGGTACATGCAAACAAGGTAGCCCGCAAGAAAGCGCGTTGTTCCAAGTTGATTGCATCTCTTTAAATTTTTCATCAAATAACACCACTCGTAAACGAGTGGATTTGCTAAGGTAATATTTCTCTAAATGTGCCTTGAATCTTCTTCGTCTTTTTTAGAGTATCCACTTTCTTGTCTTTTGTGGTTTACTTCGTTCTTCTTAAGATAAGCTTCATGTACATCATCCGCTGACATTCCCATGACTTGAGCAAGCGAGATAAGAAAGTGAAACAAATCAACAATTTCAACCTTTGCATTCTGTTTGTCAAATTCTTGATATTTCGCCCACCATTTCCACGGTACGGAATCGGTAAGCTCGGCTAACTCCTGTTGCATTGCACGAACATAGTTAAGGATCCACTTACTACGCTCCTCGTCGTTCATCTCATCCATATTTACTCCAATTCGTCGGTTAAGTACCTCTTGAAGTTCAAAAATGTTTTCCAATTTATCCATACACGCATTTTAAGTACTTTCCTGACACAGGTTGCAAGTGGTTTCGCAAACTTTTGCAAATTCTTTTGCCTTGTCGGAATAGCTGCTTGGATGTAGTTCTCTATTTTGCCCTGCCTCTTGCGTTTTGTTCCCTCTGCAAAGAGCGGCAATCCGCTCGACAGGCTTGATTTTCTGCTAAGTCGAAATTAATCAGACCATTACAACTCATTATATGAAATCTAGAATTCGTTCACGTTGGCACAGACCCAATGAAAACCCCCTGGAAAACAAAGGATCTCCAACCGCAACCGCCCCGGTAGGAGAAATTGATTCGGTAGACCCGACCTCCTTGACTGACGATTTAAGCAACTACAAACCCAGTGAAAATTCAAGGAATAATCATTCAAGAAACGACAATCGTGGAGATCGTAGACAAGGTCAACGCGGTGGGCGACGCCCACGCGAAGATAATCGTCGACCCCGTCCGAATAGGGACAAAAGTGAAGGACGTACGCATAGGGACGAAAAACCTTCAGAAAAAGGAGAGTCCAGCAAACCCCAAAATCGTAAAAACTATAAACCAAGAAGAAAGCAAGGGGCTTCCAGAAAAAACGACCATTCATCTAAGCAAAGATCTGACAACTCGCGGCACTCCAAAAATAAACCTGGCGAACAACGAAAATCATCCGCAAAACAACCGACCAAAGCAACCGGGCTTAAAGGATTTCTTGGTAAAATCTTTGGTTCTTAAACAGCGGGCAGGCACAACTGCGCACTACTTTAGTTAAATATTTCTTATTCTTCCGATCCCTCTAAGGTATGGAGATCTTAAGAATTCAGGGAGGTCAAAGGCTCGAGGGTGATGTCCAAGTTAGTGGTTCTAAAAATGCCGCACTTCCACAATTTGCCGCCGCACTGCTAAGTGCCGAGGAAACGGTATTGGAAAATGTTCCCGATCTCAGCGATGTTCGTTTCATGGGGGAAATCCTGGCTCACCTTGGAGCCAAAGTTGAACGGCTTGATTCAAATACATGGAAAATACACCCCGCAAATGTCCATCCCGATGCACCCTATGAATTAGTGCGTAAGATGCGGGCATCCATCTGCCTTCTTGGGCCCTTGGTTGCTCGCCTAAAAAGAGCAAAAATTCCCATGCCCGGTGGTTGTGTGATCGGCCATCGTCCGATCGATTTACACCTTCGTGCCCTAGATGAAATGGGTGCTAAAGTATCCTTAAATAAGGGAGTAGTGGAAGTTGATGGATCATCAATGAAACCAGCTACCATTTTCATAGGTGGCAGGCACGGAAGTACAGTTACCGGAACCGCAAATGCAATCATGGCTTCTGTATTAACGCCCGGAACCACCCTGCTTGATGGAGCGGCGTGCGAGCCTGAGATTGTGGACCTATGCATAATGCTCAAGAAAATGGGTGCGGAAATTGTCGGTGCTGGTTCACACCTCTTGAAAATTGAAGGGGTCGAAGAGCTCCACGGATGTACCCACCGTGTGATCCCTGACCGTATAGAAGCTGCCACTTACATTATGGGCGGAGCTATCACACGCGGACAAGTTCGTGTCCGTGGAATTCAACCCAATCATCTCGGAGCCTTTACCAAAGTAATGAAGGAATCCGGCATAATACTAGAGGAAGTTGGTAAAGATACAATCGAGGTTAAGACTGACCCAACCGGCCTTAGACCGTTTGAAATCATCACTCTCCCCTACCCTGGGTTCCCCACCGATCTTCAAGCTCAAGCGTGTGCCCTCGCCTGTACCATTCCCGGGCTTAGTATTTTGACTGAACGCGTGTATCCTAGTCGGTTTATGCACATTCCTGAGCTCCTACGGATGGGTGCAGAGGTCTCCTTGGAGGGTGCAAATGCTATCGTGCGCGGAGGTAAGATCCTAAACGGCGCACCAGTCATGGCATCAGACCTGCGAGCAAGTGCCGCATTAATCCTTGCAGGCTTGGTCGCAGAAGGTGAGACTTGGGTACATCGTATTTATCACTTGGACAGAGGCTATGAATTATTGGATGATAAACTCCGAAGTTTGGGAGCGAATATTGAACGCCTCCCAGAATCAGCACGCCCTCCAGCCTTTGGTAGTCCAGTTGATTGATCCATTTTATTTATAAGGAAAATGACTGAGGAACCACCCAAAGGACGAAATTTTTTTGATGATTCATTAACACCTGATAAGGAGGTCGATGCTGCTTTGCGCCCACCTTCTTTTGATGACTTTACTGGACAGCCAAAAACCATCGAACGGTTGCAGGTTATGGTTGGAGCCTCGGCCAAGCGGGAAGAAGCACTTAAACATGTTTTATTATGCGGCCCTCCCGGATTGGGGAAAACTAGCTTAGCGCATATTATAGGGCATGAACTGCAAAGAGATGTACGAATAACTTCGGGACCGGTCATTGACAAACCAGGAGACCTCGCAGGTTTACTCACAAACCTGCAAGGAGGAGACATTCTCTTTATCGATGAAATCCATCGAATCCCCAAGACAGTAGAGGAATACCTCTACTCAGCAATGGAGGATTTTCGGATTGATATTATGATCGATCAAGGGCCAAACGCCCGCAGTGTGCGTTTGGAAATACCTCGGTTCACCTTGATTGGTGCCACTACAAGGGTGGGGCTCCTTTCCGCCCCGATGCGCAGCCGTTTTACCTTGCAAACCCGCCTGGACTACTACGGTCGGGAAGACCTCACCAAGATCGTGCTGCGCAGTTGTAAACTGTTGGACTGTACGATCGATCAGGAAGGCGCAGAGGAAATAGCCGCCCGTGCCCGGGGAACACCTAGAATTGCCAATAATTTAATTCATTTTGCGCGGGACTACGCGGAGCAACGGTCGGACGGTACGATTAATCAGGAATTTGCATCCAAGGCCTTAGAGCTTTTGGAAATCGATGACCGGGGACTTGATGAAATGGACAAGCGTATCCTCTCCACTATGGCAGAAAACTACAAAGGTGGGCCTGTCGGGTTGGGTACAGTGGCTGTGGCTGTTAATGAAGAGGAGCATACCCTGGAAGAGGTGCACGAACCCTTCCTCATTCAAGAGGGTTATATCAAACGCACTCAGCAGGGAAGAGTGCTCACCCCAAAAGGTTGGGAAGCAAGCGGAATTATACCTGGAGCAGGAAGCGAAGGTTCTCAGCTCTCTCTTATGTAATTTTGAGCAATCTCTTTCGGGCAAAGGGAAAAAGGTGCCTAAAGGAAGGGGCAAAATGATGGGGCTCTCGCTCCATCCATTCGTCCAAATCCGCAAGTCCAATTTCACGAAGTTCGGAAATCTCTAAAGGATCGGGTATCGGATCCACCGGGCATTTTACTTCATAGGAGCGCACGAATTCATACCCATTCTCTGGACAAGGGTCGGATCGTAGTAGTTCACAAAGCTCATTCTCTTTAATTGATACATTCAATTCCTCCCCCATCTCACGAGTGGCAGCAAACTCATAGGATTCTCCCCGGTCCACATGCCCGGAACAACTAACCGTCCACAAACCTGGATCCAAGTCCTTAGAATCACTGCGTTTTTGTAAAACCAATCCACCGGACAAGCCGCGGGCATACAGATGAACTGCTCGATGAAAAAGCCCGAGGCGATGTGCGTCCTCACGGGTGGTCACTCCAATTATCCGGTCAGTCCGGTCGACCCAATCAAAAAATTCTATCATTTTGTAAAATCTATAGCTCGTGATAACACTTTGTGATTGATTGCATATTGACGAGCTTACTAAGGTTGGTTGTAGGTGGAAACGAAATTTAAAATTCTTGGTTCAAGCAGTTCTGGAAATGCCGCTCTTTTATGTACCGGAAAATCAAACATTCTAATTGATGCCGGATTATCTGGAAAAAAACTAAAGTTTTTACTTTCTGATGAAGGGCTATCTATTGAAGAATTAGATGCCGTATTTCTCACCCATGAACACAATGATCATAGTGTAGGAATCCGTGGATTGTCTCGCTATTTAAATCTTCCCATCTTTGCCAATCGGGACACCATCGATGCAATCCAGCACAAACTTCCTAGGCGCCCGAACTGGAAATGTTTTGAAACAGGTGTACCTTTTCAATTTCAAGAATTTAAAATTCATCCATTTAGTGTACCCCACGATGCCTATGATCCCGTGGGATTTTATTTTGAATGGGGAAGCGGGGATCTTTTTGACCCTCCATCAAGCCTGGCCTGGGTAACCGATCTCGGGTTCGTGCCCACATTGGTGCGCGAACGGATTAGGCAAGCAAGCATACTAGTAATCGAAGCAAATCATTGCACAGACATGCTGGAAAAGGATGAGAAACGACCATGGAGTCTTAAACAGCGCATCCGTGGTCGGCATGGTCATCTATCCAATCAGACCACCTATGAACTTCTGGAATCGATGGAGAATGCTTGTTGGCGGGAAGTGTTCTTGATGCACTTAAGTCAGGACTGCAACGATGTAAATTTGGTGCGCGAACGATTTAGTCAACTGCCTGGACAAGGGAAAAGATTTTCCACCTATGTAATTGATCCGGCGACTGCTCAACCTGTAGGGGTGTGAAAGCTCCCGAGAGACAAACCAAGATCATTGCCACAATCGGCCCGGCAACGGAGTCTGATAAGATGCTCGAGTCCTTGATTTGCGAAGGTGTAGATGTGATGCGTTTAAACATGGCTCATGCCTCCCACCAATGGATCCGTGAGATTACCGAGCGTATCCGACGAATCGGTAAAAAAGTTAATCGAGAACCAGCTATATTGATGGATGTAAAAGGACCGGAAATTCGGACCGGGTATTTACAAACTTCAGTCTGTTTAAAACGGGGAGACTTAATCGATCTTGTCTTTACCACTCAACCGGAACCACCAAAAATTGATGAGGTTTGGCAAATCGAAGTAAATTACGATAAATTACACGAGCATGTTAAGTCGGGTAACAATGTGCTTCTCGACAATGGATTAATTCCCTTGCTCGTTGTGGAAATATCTCCTCAGAAGGTTCGCTGCCGCGTTCTTCAGGATGCCGAGCTCAAAAGTAGAAGGCATGTTAATTTGCCCGGGATTGAAACCGGATTACCATCGATCACAGAAAAAGATAGGCTAGATACCCTCGTTGGTATCGAATGCGAACATGATTTTTTCGCCCTTTCTTTTACCCGCGATGCAGATGCCATTGATTTATTTAAAAGTTTTCTCAAGGACAACGACAGTAAAGCACAGGTAATTGCCAAGATCGAAGATCAACAAGGAGTGAGTAACCTCGAGGAGATTGTATCCGCGGCAGATGGGTTGATGATTGCCCGGGGAGACTTGGGTATTGAGTGTCCCTTTGAAGAGTTACCTATCATTCAAAGAAAGTCGGTCAGTGTCTGCCTGGCCAAAGGAAAACCCGTGATTGTTGCTACCCATCTTTTGGAATCGATGATCGAATCTCCCGTTCCCACCCGTGCAGAGATAAGCGATGTAGCCAACGCCATCAATGAAGAGGCGGACTGTGTTATGCTCAGCGGAGAAACAACTACTGGCTTATACCCCATCGAGTGCGTGCGTATGCTCAAGCGAATTTCTTCGCGAATTGAGCGGGAACTACCTCCCGTACTTTCAGAAAGCCTCCGGCTTTTTCGCCCCAAGGCAAAAATGTTACGCTCCGCCGCACTCCTTGCCCTGCGCATGGAAAACGCCGCTGTTCTAGTTTTTACCCGAAGTGGTGACCTCGCCGCCAAACTTGGGGCATTGCGACCAAATGGTGCCCCGCTCTATGCCTTTACCGACATCCCTGGTCTTCATCGAAGATTGCGTTTAATATGGGGAATCGAGCCATTCCTAATGGAGTTTTCCCAAGATCCAGAACAAACCATCCAAGAGGCAATCAAGCGACTCATCAACGAAGAACGAGTCGATACTGGGGACCAAATTGTCACCGTTACAAATGTGCTTGCCGATGGAAAAGTTGTCGAAAGTATCCAACTCAGGGAGGTGGATGAAATGCTCAAACTCGCCGATTCCAAAGCCAAGTAATCACCAAAAACAAAAGAGTAAGTCCGTAAGGCATGGCGGCTGCGAGTTCTGGAAGTAAGAACATCTGCTCGCCCAAAGAATCGAACAAAGTACGAGCGGAATAAAAAGCAAGACTGCCGATTAGGGCAATCCCAGCGATTTTGCCAGGTGAGGAAGAAAATTGGCTTCGCCCTAAAGCCAGCCCAACGAATAAGCCAATCATGCATGCCGGGCCCGTTAGCCATAAATGTGCTTTACGCAATCGATAGGGTGCAAGTTGCGGATCCTTTGAATCCGGAAAGTCTTGGAGCACTCGATTGAGGTCGCTCAAGCTCAAACTGCTTGGTTTTTCCAACAAATACAAGTGTGGGCGAGGGTCATCGTTTATTTCGGATGTGTAAAGAAAATCAAATGATTTGTTAAAACCCGGACTTTTCGATGGGGGAATAATCGATCCAGTTTCCTTTATATCCATCTTCTCCCAAGAAAGTGTATGCCCATTCTTCGAAAGCACGGGCAACCCGAAGGGACTATGAAATCCAAGAAGTCTACCATTTACAAAACTCCAGCCACTTTCAGATGACCAGGATGCAACTTCCGCACGAATTCTCATTAGGTCCTCACCCTTGTTTCCGTAGCAAAAAAGTTGAACCTTTGAACCCTTCATGGAAGAGCTATTAAATTCCCTGAAATACCAGACTCTATCTTTCCCTATTCGCATTTTTAAGGCCTTGGCCTTGTAAGATGACTGATTTTTCACATTGGGGAATTCATAACCAGCCAACCACCCACAAATGCAACTGAGCAAAAGACCGGCAAGAACTACTCCTCCAAGTGATTGTAACGCGGATATACCATTTGACTGAATAGCTGCCCACTCCCCACGCTTTTGGATAAAGGCCAATGTAAACAAGCTCGAAAGCAGGCAGCATAAGGGAAGAAGCCAAGGTAAATACTCAAATGCCCAGCGAATAAAATCTAAAATATATTGTTGTTCACCTAAAAATATTTGATCCGGTTCTTCCACTAAAACAAAAAGGAAAATTGTCCCTAACAGAAAGATCAAGCTACCCAAAAACCAAGCTGTCCATTCCCCAAGCAAATGCCTTCGTATAATTCTCACTTTAAACAATTAGAATTTAAAATCATCTTTCCTACCTTAACCCTTGCCCCGATTGAAGGGAAATCTCAAAGTATGAATAATCCACTGATTTGCATGAAACCTATTTTTTGCACATTTATCCTTTTCTTCCCTACCTTCGTTCATGCAAGCGACCCTTTGAACAAGGCTAGCTGGCAAGCCAATGTAGATACCTTTTTTGGAGAGTTTGTAGTCGGTCCGCTTGCCGCATTGCTTTTTTGGCCTATACCTGGGGTAGACATGCCATTAGTGGTTGCGTGGTTGCTTGGAGGAGCCCTGTTTTTTACCTTTAGGATGGGTTTCGTAAATATTCGCCTTTTTCGCCACGCCATCGACTTGGTTCGCGGAAAGTACGATGATCCTAAACAAGTTGGAGAAGTTACCCATTTTCAAGCACTTACCACAGCCCTATCTGCAACCGTTGGCTTGGGAAACATTGCTGGGGTGGCTATTGCAATTGGAACAGGTGGTCCCGGGGCGGCTTTTTGGATGATACTCGTTGGTTTCTTGGGGATGTCTTCAAAGTTCACGGAGTGTACTCTTGGACAAAAGTACCGAAAAATCCGTAAGGATGGTAGAATAATGGGAGGTGCCATGCATTATCTATCCGAAGGTCTAAAGGAAAAAAAACTACCTGGCTTGGGCGGTTTTCTTGCTGGCCTATTTTGCCTGTTATGCATAGGGGGTTCTTTTGGAGGGGGAAATGCATTTCAAGTCGTTCAATCACTTGACTTGATCAAGTCAGTCGTCCCCTCTTTAACGGCCTATTCGTGGGTATATGGAGTAGTTATGGCAACTCTTGTGGGTATGGTAATTCTAGGAGGTATACGTAGCATTGCCAAAGTAGCATCGTACATCGTGCCCTTTATGTGCGGACTTTACCTGCTTGCATGTATTTTCATACTTGGCTCCCATCTGGCAGAAATTCCTGATGCGTTTGCCCTTATCTTCGAGCAAGCTTTCTCACCAGATGCAGCTTTTGGTGGATTTCTTGGTGTTCTAATAATTGGTGTTAAAAGAGCGGTTTTTTCCAATGAAGCCGGTATAGGATCAGCTGCAATCGCACATTCAGCGGCTAAAGTATCAGACCCTATTGAAGAAGGAGTGGTAGCTCTTCTAGAACCTTTCATTGACACCATCGTGGTATGTACGATGACAGCTCTGGTAATCATCATAACTGGAGCATACCTCGACCCGGCAAATGCTGAACTCATTGCAAATAATCAAGGAGGGGCGCTGACCTCAGCAGCAATGGCAGGAGTTATCCCATGGTTCCCCTATGTTCTATGCTTTGCAGTTTTTCTCTTTGCCTTTTCCACTATGATATCTTGGTCATACTATGGCGAGCGGTGCTGGGTCTATTTATTCGGGGATAGATCTTCTTTTATTTACAAAAGTATATTCCTATTCTTTACCTTTTTAGGATCCGTAATTACGGCCACAAACATTCTTGATTTTTCCGACCTCATGATCCTTGGAATGGCATTCCCAAACATTCTTGGCCTTTTAATTCTTAGTGGCATTGTAAAAAAAGATTTAAACAATTATTTGAAAAAGTTAAATTTATGATGGACATTTGTTGGTATTCTAATTTTGAATGGCAACTCATTTATCTATCCTTAATTATTTTAATTTAAAATCCCTTTAATCCACATGTCTGACGAGGAAGTAAATATTTCAGATTCAGAAGAAGCCCGTGCCTGCACTACTCGCTTACTTAAAGTTATTGAAGGATGGGCGGTCAAAGAGAGCCAAAAATCCGAACTCGAAGTCACTGCATTCGGTGCAGCATTAGCTTCAGGTTTGATTAACTTTCCGGATTTCACTTCTAAAGATTGTCGAAATAGCCAACAACTTATAGGTGCAATTTCAAGGGCTCGTCAGCATTTGGATCGAGAATTTCGAAAGTTTGATGGTGAAATCGATAAGATGCACATAAAATTTGCCCAAGAAATGGAAGAACTGGATTTAAAAATTATTCGCGACCGTAAGGAATTTAAGCACTATTTAATCTCATTAATCTATGCTGAGGAGTACAATAAATTACGCTCCAAGGTGAATAATATTTTTGAAACATTGGACGCGAAAGCACGCTACGAGGACAGCCCGAGCGATTCGTAATCCCCTACCCTACCTCAGTACCCAAGTTTTACCCACGTAAATCCAAGCGGGCAGGGTAAGTAAACAACCGACCATGGTGGCCATGATCGCCCGAATACTAGTCTCACTCGATTCCTTGTAGCTTTTCACAACTAACAGGGCGAATACACCAGCAGGCATAGCTGCCTGCACAACTAGCACCTGAGCCATCCAATTCATCTCTGTTGGAAACCAACCCCATCTAGCATAGAACAAAAACATTGCAGGCAAACACAGGTTCCTAATAAAGAATGCACCTGCCTCCACTCGATATCCTCTTGATGGCCGAAAGCCTTTAAGGAGGCCAGCAAAACTTGCACCGATGACCATTAATGCAAATGGGATGGAACAAGCACTGATCATTGATAAGACTACCCACAAAGGTTCTGGAACGAGTTCTTTGCCGCCTAATATTTGTAAGAAAAGTGCAAGCAGCACAGAAATAGCTGGAGGATTCAAAAGTTTCCCCCATGCAAATCCAGAAGATGCAAGAATCAATACACCAACTGTCCAAATCGCAACCTCTACACCTAGATTGAAAAGAATAATCTTAACAACCAAGTGGTCACCAAAAACGATTGATGCTATGGGCAAAGCAAAAAATCCATAATTAAAGATTCCCCCACAAAATCGAAAGGCTCGATTTTCCCGGTCCTTTAAGCCAATCATTCGCCCGATCAGATGAGCCATCATAAATCCAATACAAATGGCAACAAAACCGAAGACTGGAACACTCCATGCCTCCCGAGCAGTAATCGGTGTGGGGGCTCCCAAAACTTGGTGAACAATAAAACAGGGATAGAGCACTCGAACGATAAAACGACTAAGGCTTGCTTCTGCCTCAACGGGTAGGCAATCGAACTTTCTAGCTACTCCCCCGACGAGCATAAGGATAAACGGGGGCATGACCGCCAATAAAACCTCCAAAATATCTCCCATTGAAAGGATCATTTATTTTTCCCGCCCTTCTCGCAACTGCTAATCAATGAAAATTAGTAAGCAAAATTGCGTCTACAACTCCGACTGGCGTCCCCACGAGGAATCGAACCTCGATCTACGGTTTAGGAAACCACTGTTTTATCCGTTAAACTATGGGGACAGAAATTTTAAAAATGGTTAAAAAACTAGCGTTACAATCCAAGAAAAGTGGAAAGATTAGAACTAGAATTGTAATCGGGCAATACTTGAAGACGGGTATGCACGGTAGCAGAGTTATTGTAAATTTCACTATTTAAAGTGGAATTATTAATATCAGGAAAATCTGTTGATAAATCGGGTCGAGTTCCATATGCGACTTCCCAAAAGTCGCTAAATCCATCACCATCAGAATCTTTTTCAGCAGAAGTAAGAAAGAATCTCGGGTCATTTGAATTGTTTCGATCATACAGAGCACCTTTTGTAACATCCAAAGGTGTGGCGTAAAAAGCAGTACCAGCAACTTGGACGCTTTCGTAAATATAGACATCACGGTCTACAATATTGGATTTATTACCCCATCCGTCCTTTACCCT
>ERZ807291.8248-NODE-8248-length-11681-cov-8.873129_pt1 | contig 11681 bp, 2 predicted proteins | sample MGYA00521257_ERZ807291 | MGnify/ENA primary metagenome ERZ807291 (study PRJEB31413, sample SAMN03169783) | marine metagenome | biome: Marine; feature: Water; material: Subsurface seawater | place: North Sea | collected 2011-04-28 | depth 1 m m ...
TCATTACCAATATTCCAATTATCTGAAAGATAGTTTTCTAACTCTAAATCAGATTGTTTATTATTATTTAATTGATTATCCGTTTTCCATTCTGAATTATTTTTATTCAAGTACTGGAAATAACTCTTCTTAACAACATATATATTACTATTTTTTGTTGTCGGTATTTTATTGAATAACAAATATACCTTATTATTTTCCATAACAATACTTAATTTATCTTGAACTATATTATTTACTTTAATATTAGAATAAATATCATACTTGTCCATTAGTATTAAATATTTGGATGATATTTCTACTTTCCATTTATTATTAACAAGTGTTGGTTTAGATAATATTTTTATTGGAATAGGCATATAAGTATCAATAGATTCAGTAGAGTTTACGCCAAATGTGTCATTTACATGTAAAATAGGATTTTCAAATTCGATAACATTATTTTTTATTTTAATTGGTATTAATCTATGTAAATAAAATAGTGAATTATTATTTGAAATATTATTTAATGTTTTTAATTGACCATCTTCAAATATAAGTTTTGAGTAATGTATTATTGTTTCATCATATTTACGTTCTTCTATTAAAACTTGTTCATTTAGATTTATATCAAATGGCAATTTGTTAAAATATTTTCTTGATATAGTACTACCCGTTGATAATATATTAATTGGTATATAATTATCTATAAAGAAATTAGAATTATTACTAAAATCTCTATAAAATAGATTAAACAATATACCAGATGTAGTTAAAGTATTAGATTCTGATTTTATTTGTATATCAAAATATCCATTATATAATTTTATATCAAATGTACGTAACTGAACTTGTTCTGTGTTATTTTCCATATAATAGTAACAAAATAATTTTGAATAATTATTATTATTTTCTTCAGTTGTTTTATAATTATAACTCAATACTTTATCTGAAATATTTACAAAATTACTATTAATACTATATTCATCAGTGTGTGCATGATTAATTGGCAACAAAATGTCAACTTTGCCCGACAAATCTACATAATTATTTACATCTAATACACTATAGTTAGAACTTCCGTAATTTATTAAATTTTTAAAATTATACGTATTACTATTTAATATTATCTCGGAATGATAATCATATAGATTATGTTCTAATACTTTATCAAATAGGTTATCATTTATTTTAATTATCTTATCTTGGTTATCAAATACATGAATACTAAATTTTTGAGTCTTAGAGTTACCCAAGTTATCAGTAATAACTAATATAACATTATTATCACCTAAATAATAATTTGTTGGCGTGCCTGTTAAATTATAGTCAACATCTAGTGTTAACCATTTAGGTAGTGTTGATGCAGTTATATATATTTCTTTTCCCAAAGTATTATCTACGCCTATTCTTCCAGATACTTTGTACGAATATCTTTTATTATTTACTGATGTGGTTATTGGAGATGATGTAAATTCTATTAAATTATTAGATGATACATCAATAGTAAAACTCTGTGTTGTTTTTAGATTATTTGAATTTACCTCTAATATCACATCATAATTATTACTTGCATCTAATGTACCACTTAGATTATTACCAGTTAATGTTAAACCAGACGGTATAACAGAACCAATTAATGTAACATTATCATTATTATTATTATTAACAAGTATATCATAAGAATAATTTGTATTTTCAATAACTTGGGTTAATGGTGTTGATGTAAAATACGGCGCATACTTATAATCTACAAATATAGTAAATTTTTGCAAAGTAGTATTATTACTTGTATCTTCTGATTGTAATACTATTATATTATCACCAACACTTGAAAGAGTAGGTGTACCATAATATCGATTTGCCGATACATCTAATTGTAGCCAGCTAGGTTTCGATATTTCATATGTATTTAGTAATGTTGTATTTATTGACATATCATATCTATATTCATATCCTACATATCCAAATGTCAATGGTGTATTTGTAATTCTAATTGTAGTATCATCGCTTACTACGGTTATATCAAATTTCTGAAACATTGAATTAGAGTCATCGTCTGTAGCTACTATATTTACTGTATTATATCCAATATTACTTGAATCTGGTGTACCAACTAATGAATAATTACCTGCATTTTCATTTAATGTTAACCAAGATGGTAATTTTTCTGTTGTAATAGTACAATTACTAGGGTTTGTAACAATATTATAAGTATAAGCTATATCAACAATTCCTGTAGTATTTGCACCTGAAGTTATTTTTGGATGATTAATTAAATCAACTGCTTCACCTTTTATTATAAGATTATTCAAAGAATTATTAATATTATTATCATTAAATTTAGTATAATTAATATATAATGGGAAATAGTATTTACTATTACTAATAACATAAAATGAATCATTTATATTTAAATGATCAGATGGAACATTATCTGAATTATTAAAATTACTACTGTTATAAAAAACAATAAGTTTGTTTAAACTTGAACTTGAACTTGAACTATTAATATTAATTTCTTCATTGTATATTCCTGTAGAAGTTAAATAAACAGGATATTTATATTTATTAGTTAAAATATCGTAGTAATAATAAGAAGATGTTGAATTAAACAGAGTATCAGGTGATGTATTAATATCAATACCATCAAAATATATATTTGTTGATTTATAAAGAGTTATTCCATCGAATTTAACTTTATCAAAATTATAAACAGGATAATTATATTTTGATATTTCTGAAAACTCTTTTTTATTTAATTTAATATGTTTGTATATACCAGGTGATAAACTAGCTGTTAATCCTAAAACTTTACCATTATCAATTAAATGATTTGTTCCATTATAATGTATCATACCATAATCAAACGATACTCTACTTCCTGTTATATCTAAATGTTTTTGTACAAATGGTTGATAAGGCAAGTAAAATATAAAACTATCTTTATAACTATCTACTAAATTATTTAAAATAGGTGCATAACTATTATCATAATCGTTCCAAAAAACATGATGATTAATTACATATTTGATAATTAAAATAGCATTTTTTATTACACCACTATCATTATATCTTGTAACAACTCGTGTAAAACCACCAAAATCTGGGCCATAGTATTTCCATTTATTATTACTTTTTTGAATAAAAATATCATTACCTTTATTGTTAAATCCAAAGTTAATTGAATTATTGGAAAGTACTATATTTTCATTATCATAATATCCCATATTTTGACCGGTGTAAATAAAATCACCAATTTTAATTTCATTTCTATTTTTGCTAATAAACATATTATCTTCTTCAAAATTAAAATTTACAATTAAATTCTTTGTATTAAAATTACTAATATTAGCAATTGAAAAATAATTTTTATAAAATGTATTTAATTCACTTGCAGTATGATTACTTATTATATTAAAACTATATCCTTTGTATTTTAAATCATAATTATTAATTAAAAGTTTAATATCACCAATACTAATAATTTCACCAATATTAAAAGACCCAAATACAGTATAAATAATATATATATTTTTATTAATAAAAAAGGATCTTTCAACTATTTTTCCTTCAAATAGATTAAAATATAAAATTCCTGTATTTTCACTACTCGAAAATGTATGATTAACGATAATATAATTATTTTCTATTTTATCAATATTTAAAAAATAATTTTTCCCATTTATATTTACAATACAACTTGAAATTAGTTTAATATATTCTTTATATCCACCTTTAATATATATTTTATTTTCATATATTGTTATATCATCTATTAATTCATAATATCTTTCTTGTTCTGTTAATCTTGAACATTCAATAGGTTTAATATCTTTATAATAAACATCAGTATTTGTGTTATCAATATTCATAAACTGCAAATATCTATCATAGCTATTCACATTTGTTAATGATACACTATTATTTGGTACAATTGTTATATTATCTGGAGAATTTACTTTGAATATATTAGGAATACATCCAGAAAAATCTATATTAGATGCATCTTTAAAATTATTTTCTATGCCTGAAATTATATAAGGTTCATGTAAATAAACATAATTTTCTAGATTATATTTCATTTCTAATTTCTGTGTATAACTATCATCTACTAGAATTCGAGTTATTATATCAAATATATAAGGTGTATTCTCATATACAAAATTAACTTTGAAATTTAATTTTTTAAAGTCACCTTTATTTATATATGTGCCTGTACGCACCTTAAGTTCAAATATATTATAAGAAGTATCATGTGTTATTACATCTATATTATTATGTATTTCTTTAATATCTATATATGATACCTTAGTATTATCAAAATAATATTTAGTTAATGGTCCATTTACAACTGATGTACTACTTGATAAGTCAAACTGTAAATAAAAAGATGTATTAGATGTTAAATTGTTAGATGAGTCTAATTGTGTTTCGGCAATTTGTAGAATAGAATCTATTTCTGTATTTAAACTACTATCAGAAAATATACTATATTTTAATTCTGTTACAGATGTGGTTGTATCAATTATATTAACAGTTAATGGTCTAGTTATATTATTATCAAAGAATATATTAATATCATGTGTTGTATTACACTTTGTATCAATAAGATATTTATTATACCCTGATACATCATAATAAATTAAATCAGTATTTATTGTCTCAATACAATTTTTAAGAGGACTATAAGTTATACTTTGATTCACTTTTGTATTATAGCTATAAAAACTTTTGTTACCAATAAATCTATTAGGATTAATAAAATAAATTTTTTCAAATAATAATCCAGCATTTGATGATTCTCGACTAAAATCACTAAATTTATAAAATATATTATTATATGTGAAAAATAAATATTTTATTTCATTATATAGTGTATCATCGCCAATAAATATTTTGTTACTACTTATGTCAATGTTTATCCATTCTTGTTTAAAACTATTACCAATATCACCATTAAAAAACCACAAATTTTCGGGTACAATACTGTCACTCATATCACTTAATTTTTTTATAGTATCTTCATTAAAAATATATACTGATTCATCAAGTGTTTTATTAATTAAATGATAATATACTTTTTTATTCTGTAGAATTAATGGTTTATTACTTATAACTGTGTTTCCTAATGAATAAATAGTAGTATCAGTTATAAATGAATAATTTAATCCTTGAATTGTTTCAATATTTAATATACCATCTTTTAATGTACAATATGTTTCACTGTTATTATCAATTTGTTTATTATAAAATTTAATAGTTATTAATTTATCTAATATATATGCAGTTGTTGAAAAATTAATTGTATTTACAAGATTTTCTTTTAATATTATGTTATCAGTTGAATTATATGTATATCCAGATGATTTAATTGTACCTACAAAATATGTTGAGTTCTGAAAAGAAATGCTATAATATGATAATAGTGCTAGATAATTATTATCACCATATGTAGTACTAATAACTCTACATAATACATTGTCAATTAGTAAAAAATTATTCACAACTAAATTATTATTAGTATTATCAATTATATATAAATATATTTCATCATGTATTATTTCTAAATCTGCATATGTAAATGTACTATCTATCTCTGTTACATAACTTGATTTATACACTTTATTAAGATTATCTTCTATTTGGAATTCATCTTTAGAAATAAAAGTAGACAAATAACATGAATTCATATCATCTACAAACATATAATTTTTACTTGTATCATAATTAAAATTTAATGTATCTTTTATAATAATATTATTTTTAACTAGACCAGGTCCTAAATAATTAAAAAAATCTTTCAAATACGTATATTGTGATATATTATTATTATCAATATCTTTATGAACTGTTTTTCTTATTGGACGTAATTCTTTGTTGGTTTCTATTAAATCTGATTTGATTGTAATAGGGCTAGAATCATAATAACTCTTTTTATCTAATTCTGGATATAATAAAAAATCATCATCATATAGATATTTAAACTTGTACTCATTTATAGTTTTATCAGTATAAATATAATTTTTAAATTGTTGTTGAAAACCATAAAAATAATCAAAACTATTAGAAGTTGAATTATTACCAATATCTAACCATAACATATTATTTTCAACATATTTAATTTGTTTTTCTATTTCATTCTTATATTCAGTTAAAAATAATACCATATCATTATTTAATCTTATTTCATTTAAAAAAGGTTTATAATTTGTTATAAAAATTTCTCGCCCACTTCCTTTTGTTGCACTATAATTTAAATTTATATCTAATGATGCACCTGCCTTTGAGTTATAGAAATCAATTACATATTTACTAAACAAATTATAATTATAATAAATATTATTTTTAGGTTTATAAACACTAAATGTATATTTTGATATTTTATTATTTTCTTCTATATCTGATATAACTATATTTTCATTTTTATTATCTAATAATGACATTAAGTTAGATGAATTAAATTGTTCCAATAATTTTTGTATTGTTTTTCCAAAATCACCTTCATATATTTTATTTATAAAGTTCTCTTGAAAAAATGATTGTACAAAACTATTTGTAGATTCCATTTTATTAATAATATTTCTAATATCATAAGTATCTAATATTCGGTCTATTTCTGTATTTATTTTATTAATCAATTGTTCTTTTGAAATACTATCTGATAAGTTTGATTCAATAATATTATAATCAAATGATGACGATATAAGATTATCTTGATATCTAAGTAATTGATTCGAATTTAAAAGTTCATTTAAATGTAAATAATCACCATCTATTGTTATATAATTTACTTGATCTGCTTTTTCTAAATTAAATGGTAAATTATACAAAATTACATTACTGTCTTTAGTAGTATTATTATCAAAAAATATTAGCATAGGTGTTTGAATAAAATAATCCATTAAATCAGATACCTTATTTTCATTATTCTGTAAATAAAATGATGTATATGGTAATAAATTTGGCAAATAGGTGTTATTAAAAATCATAATTGTATAGTCACTACTTACTGATGTAGTAGAATAGTTTTTTGTATTCATCAACTTAAATTTTAAAACATTATTAGTAACAGTCGGTAAACCTAAACTTACTCTTTCTGTAGAATTTTTAATATAATAGGTACCAATATTATATTTAATATATTTGTAATAATTTTCATAATTAATTGAATTAGTTATTGGTATTTGTAAAAATATACTATCTGTTCCATCGCTATTTTGTGTACTTGTTATTGTACCTGATAAAGTCACTTCATCATATATATATCTAACTTTTTGAATTGATATTTTTTCTATTTTATCAAAATTTAGTTTTTCATTTATATAATAAAAATTATCTTTAATATTGGCAAAATATATATCATTTAAACTACTTGATTTTGAAAAAACTATCTTCTTTTTAGAAACGGTTGAATCTATTAAAGTAGTTTTTAAATAATAGTTGTATTTAGAATTTTTATTTAATATTATTTGTGTACCGTTAATAATATTATTTTTTATAACAGTATTATTTACTCGAATAAATAAATCAACAGTATCATCTATTTTATTATTCATATTAATTTTAAAAAATTTAGAATTATCATTAATAAGTGTATTGTATTCAGAGTTATTTTTTGATCTTAATTGATACTTAAATTTATTGGCACTCGTATCAAAATTAGTATTATTTGTTAATACTGGTATTATATCTACTGGTTCTACAAGAGGTATAAATTGTTTTAAGAAGGTCAAGTAATAAGTTTTATCTAATGTTATAGGGGTTTGAAATGTTATACGATAATCTGTATATAAAGTACATGAATTTAGATCAATATTATTTAATTCATTTGTTGTAACTTGATAAGTATTACTAACATTACTCGTAATAGTAACTTGATAATATCTGTTATTTGCAGAAATTAAATTATGATTTAAATTTATTGTACCTGAATAATCAAATTGTCCTGTAGAATTATTTATATTAGTAAATAAACTTGACTCAATACCAGTACCTGTTAGACCAAATATAGTTGGTTTAAATATAGGTATACTTTCTTCTAAATAATAGTTAGTTAGATTGGTAGTAACGTCAATACCCTCTATTTTATATTTATTAGTTGATAATTCAATTAATGTAATATTATATTTTGTGCTACCGTTTGTTATTTTATAAATTGAACTTGAATTTAATATAAAATAATTTTCTTGTGTTGAAATAATATTTATAACATAAAAATTTTCACCATTAATTGTTTCACTATTAATTGTATAATTAATTAATGATATTGAGTTTTCATATTTTTTCTTTTCATATATATTATTTGTATAATTTACACTAGTCTCACTACTAAATAGATCCTGTTCAATATAATCATCATTTGTTAATACACTAGAATATGTAATTGTTCCATCACTTGCTGCATTTGATAATATATCAAATTCTGTCACAATTGTATTCTGATCTGTTACTAAATTAAAATTAAAATTATTAGTATCTATATATTTATCATACGTGAATGTTCGATTGTCATTTTCAAAAGTTACTTCTGATTTATTAATAGTCGAAGCATTGTAATCAACAGCATATTTATTTATTGCCATATTAACGGTTACTATTATTTCAAAATTACTATTAATTTCTATATAATCTTCTAATGTAAATATAGGCATAGCATTTTCATATGATGTAATAACATTATAATATTTATTGTTAATTTTAAATTCAACTTTGAATCTATTATCAAAAAATTGATCTCTTGCATTTTGAGTTTCATTTAAGCTTATTCTATTTCCATCTTGAGTAATCATTGTACTATCTATATCATATTTATATTGACATTCAATTGTACTAGTTGAACTATTAGAATATGTATTATTTGTTACTTGTGTTAATTTTGTAATTGTCTGATATGTGGAAGATGCATTTGAATCATTTGTTATTACACCTTTGTATGAATAATTATAAAATAGTCTATATAAATCATTCTTAATTTCTTGTAAACTAATCACATTATTTGGTATATATGTATAAAACATATTAATTAACCCATCATGTTCTCTCATATTATCAAAATTAGGGTAATACTTATTATCTTGTACTCTTTTATATCTTAAAAAAATACTATTTGCTATTTTATTTCTCCACCAATAAATAAATTGTATATTTTGTCTCGAAATTGTATTAAAATTTTTAAATATATTAAATTCATTAATTTGATAAGTTAAAACATAAACTATGTAATTATATAATATTGTTAAATCAAACTTTTTGCCATAAGAATTGTAAATAGTTGTCAAATTTAGTGTTTTATAACTATTAAAATTCGTATTTAATGATTCAAAAAAAGTTGGTTCATTGTCATTAGTAAAAAAATCTAAAAAATTAATTGTATTATATGTAGAAAATCTTTCATACCTTAATATAAAAGTATATAATATACTAAAAATATAATCAACTTGAAACTCATTGCTGTTATTTTGTATATTTAAAGTGTTCCATAAATTATCAATGTCTTTTTCTAATAAATTAGTTTGAACTAAAAACCTACTTACAATATGACTTGAAAACTTATTAATATTATTATTATCAAAATAATCATTAAAAAAATCAGAAATATATGCATCCCAAATACCATTTTCATATGAAGTTAATGTTGACTCAAGTACTTTATTTTCAGTTTGATCGGAAACTTTAAACATTTTAAAAAATGTAAAAAAACTAGATTGTGTATCATCATATAATTTACTTAAAATAAACAAAATAAATCTACAATTATATAAAATAGTATTTAATAAATAAGTATTAATATCTTTCTCATTTTTATTAAATAAATTAGTCGATATTATATTATTTGTAACAATATCAATATCTAAATTTTCATTTGTAAAATTTGTTTCTGTTAGATAATCAAACTTATTTTTAATTTCAAAGTATTTTTTGACTTCATTGATTTTTCTTGAATTATTAATAGTAAAATTTATTTGATAAAATAAATGATATTCATTTAAATTAAATAGTAGATGATAGTTCATAAATAGTCTATATTCTACTCGATGGTTAAACCATTCTGTAAATTTACTATAATCTAACAATAAAATAAAATAATCTTTATTTACATCGTCTATTATCTTATTAATAAATGAATTAAACCAGAATGAATCAATTGTTTTCATATATGGAATAGATGGATGGTTGACATCTTTATTAAAAGTAATATCTTTAAATTTTGAATCATTGTTAAAATATTTAGAATATTCTTGTGATGTAATTGAAATAACTTCATTTGTATTTAAATTATTTTCAGTTAAGTTATGAGGATAATACATCATGTTTTCAGGAATGATATAAAAAATATTTTCACTAGATAGATATACAAAAGATTTCATATTTAAATATTTATAATAAAGTTTATCTGATACTTCTTTATTAAATTCATTTCTTTCAGTCTTAATCTTTTTTAATATTTCAAAATAAGGTATTTCTAAATAAAAAAACATATCTTTTAATAAATCACCATCGCGTTTAATATTTAGTTCAAATTCAGAATCAAACTTTTTATCACCATAATTTGTATGATAATTATCAACACTAAAATTAGTATATTTCATATATACTTTTTTAAAATGAGATATTTCTGGATTTCCTATTAGTAAACTATCTTCTTTTCCTACTGTTGCTAATTGGAGTAAACCTCCTTTCATTTATTATCTAATTTTAGAAATTATTCTTTAGAATAAAAATTTAATTAATATATTAAATGTAGTTGCATTAAATTGATAGCTTTCTTCATTTTTCAAAGAAAAATTGAAAGAGTAGAACTTCGAATAATCTAATTAAAATATATAATCTACTGTATTGTAATGTATTATTTAAATATAATTAGTTTAAAGAATTGTCCATATTCAGAAGCAGCAAATTCTTTAGTAAAAAACAATAATATAAAATCAAAAGTTACTATTATTAATAGTGATGAAAAAGAAAAATATAAAACAGATATTATTAACACATTTCCTCAAGTTTATTTAAAAAAAGAAAATAGTTCTGGTTCTGTATTATTAGGTGGTTATGATACTTTGAAGTCATATTATGATTTAGTACAACAAGGTAAAAATAAAAAAGAAACACTTGATAGTATTAAAATTAAAATAAGAGATTCAAATAGTGATATTACTGATAAATCTATTTTGAGACTTGTTGAATTAATGATTTAATTTAATTTTCCCTTCTTTATATTCACCAACTTTTTCATTCTTATTATTAAAAACTGTTCCGTTAATTTTATCTTCATAAAAATAATCAATACCATTTAATGACATGCAACTTAATAATTCTTCAGATGTATCTGAAATTTCATCAGATACTATATCTACATGTTTAATTTTAGATTTCTTTGAATACTTTTCAATTAACATTAATTCATCTATACCTTCTCCTTTTGCTATTTCAGATATTAATTTTGAATTAGATTCTAGCATCAATTTTTGATGTTCTTTTTTAGCTTTATCTAATTCCATTTTGATTTCTTTGGTATATTCATCTACCATTTCTATAATTTTTTTTAATTTCTTTAGTTTTTTCATTATTATATTGTAATCTTTGATATTTATTGCTTTTTAATTTCAACCTTTTTTTAAAGGTATTATTTGTATCAGTTATATCATTTGTGTATTCTTTTAATTTAATATTCGTATTTTTAAACTTATGATTTGTATTTTGTG
>ERZ807291.8250-NODE-8250-length-11679-cov-6.615193_pt1 | contig 11679 bp, 11 predicted proteins | sample MGYA00521257_ERZ807291 | MGnify/ENA primary metagenome ERZ807291 (study PRJEB31413, sample SAMN03169783) | marine metagenome | biome: Marine; feature: Water; material: Subsurface seawater | place: North Sea | collected 2011-04-28 | depth 1 m m ...
ATTTATATATAACTTGGTCTCTTTATTTGTTTTTATAATTGGTAGCTTTGTTCAAAAAACAAAATATGATTTAGTGCCACGAGCACCTTATTAATTTGGATTAGACTTAGCTTTTAAACAAGCTAAATCGCAAGCTGAGCACGACCCTAATATTAAAAGATTATTGATAATTGAATCTGGGGTCGCATCAGGAGCAGGTTTAATTAATCTTGTTAACACATCAAAAAGTTATCAAACTAGTATAATTTAGAGTGCAAAATTATAGCATTCGATTCTGGTGATGGCTTGCCTCATTTTATTGATTACTGCGATCATCCAGAAAAGTATCTTTTTGGTGATTTAGTTCCGTCAGATATTAATTCACTAAAATCCAAACTGCCTAATAATGCAAAATTATATATAGGCGATATTCGACAAACCCTCATGGAATTTAATAATGATGTTTAACATTGCGATTATGTAGCATTTATTTCTCATGATTTAGAATATTATTTACATTCGCTGTACAAATTAAATTGAAATTAAAAAGGTGATTTATGAATAAATCAGATGAAGAACTATATGAATGAAGTCGCAGATCACGAAATAAAGGCGATTCAGTTAAGATTACTATCTGACTTTGATAGATTTTGTAAAACACATCACATTCAATATTTCCTATACTATGGGTCATTAATAGGAGCTATAAGACATGGTGGTATGATCCCATGGGATGATGATATCGATGTTGCAATGACCAGAAGAGAATATAGGAAATTTATTAAATTAGTAAGATTAAGTGAAAATGAGTTATGTGTTAGTTTTCCAAGTTTTCAAAATAACACAGCATATGTAATGACAAAAATTCATGAAAAGATGACAATTATATATGAAGATTTTGATGGCGAAGATCGATTAAACAGAATCGGAATTAACATCGATTTATTTGTAGTCGATAATAAGGTTAATTGGCTAAGAGCGAAACTTATTGAATTATTATTGCTGATTTTGAACGTAAAAATAGTGAGTCCTAAAGAAAGTGCACTAAAAATTACTAAATACATACTATTGCTTGCAAAACTTGTGTTTAGAATGATCCCTACACGTTTGGTTGTATTTTTTGTGGATTTGGTTTCATCTGGCTCTAGGACGACTCGTATGGGGTGTAATTACAGTATTTATCGGCACAAAGAAGACTTTAATAAGTGTATTTTCGACAAGTTTATAGATGTCAATTTTGAGGGTATGTCATTGCCAATACCGGCTGATTATGACTTAATCTTAAAAAAAATATATGGTAATTATATGCAGCCGCCAGTCGATAAAACGACACAGCACACCGTTAGAAGCTTTACCTTATGATGATCGGCTTTCTTTTTTTTGTAAGTACGGTGCTCATTTTTCACAAGCCCCGCCAAAATTTAGCCTATATTGTATTCTATATCTTTTTTTGGGAGGTTACTTTTAATCAGTCTTATATTGAGAGTGTATTAGGAATCAGCCTCGGTGATATGGCGCAAGCTCTTGGAGTAACGACATTAACTTATGTAATTATTCATACAAAAGGAATTAGCAGGCGGGTATTAATAGCTATTAGCCTTAACCTAATTTTATTGTTTGTGACCTTTACTTCAATGATATTAGATGCAACTGACGTATTGGTGCCAGCATTCAACCAGCCTCTAGATGATCTATATTGGGGTGACGGTAATCTTTTCCCTGTAGAATTTGGTTATGGCAATGTGTTGAAAGGCATTAGATTTTTACTGATTATCCCGTTATTGATAATATTTAGTACGAAATTTATTTGTCAGAATAGGCTCGTTATATATTTTCAACGATATGTTGGCTTCATATTGGCAATATGCATAATTGAGTTTTTATCCAAAATACTGGAATTCTATTTTATATATGAGCTCTTATATGGAATATTCATACCTAACACATTAACACCTAACTTGTTTGAAGTTAGAAATGGCTTGCCTGTCATCCAAGCTTTGACCGCTGAGCCTGGACATCTTCCATATGTGCTACTAGTGCCCGCTATTATATTTGCAAGACTCGATGGTACGAAAGCAAAGACCTTGTTCTATGTGATTTGTACGTTACTTTTATTAACCGGCTCATTTAGAGCTTTTGGGGTCTTAATTTTTGCGCTGTTATACAGCCGAAATTTTTCCATAAGCTTTAAAGGTGTGGCAAGTATTTTATTTATTTTGACTGTGTCTGTGATCATGATCATTAACATGCCTTTTTTCGCTGGAACTGTATTTCGAATTCAATCTGTATATAACTCATTAATGGGAGCTAGTATACAAGGGGATGTAGGTTCAGAGGCTATTAGAATATTTACGTGGCAATATGCGATTAGCGCTTTTGCCTCCCGCCCGTTTTTTGGTATTGGCTTAGGCAGTATATCGGTACTTAGTGGGTTATTGGGGTTGACTGCGAGTATTGGAGTATTCGGGATGTTAGCTTATTTTTTTCTGTTAAGAACAGTATTTGGAGTGAAATTTGTATCTTTCTTTTTTATAGGAGTGCTAGCCCTGATGTTATTTTCCTGGAATATTGATATTTTATACTCCCCTGCGGTCTACATGATTTTCTATAGTTACAGGCTATTAAATAGTGCGCCAACTATGGTTAATCCAAAATGAAAATTGTCATTGATGCAAGTAGATGTAAATCTGGTGGTGCAATTGCGCAGCTAAAAGGACTATTTGACTATTACGAAGTTAGTAAATTTAATATAGATCTTTTGATCGTTTTTGTAGATGAAAAGGTCAAGAAGTTATTGCCGGTAAATCCAGGTATCGTCTATAAAACTCCTAAGTTTTTTGATTGTGGTATATTTTTTAAAATATATTGGCAGCGATACCTTCTAAGATCTTTTATACGTAATAATAATATTGATTTGTTGGTAACTGCAGACGCTACGAGCCTCTGTAACTTCTCGCCTGCAGTTACGATTTCACAAGATCTCTCGTCGTTTGAATCTAATGTTATTAGTTCCGAAGGTTTTTCTTTAATGACTTTGAGAAATTATGTGATTAAATTTCTTCAATTGAATAGGATTTCAAAAAGCGTTGGAACTATTTTTCAAACAAATTATGCAAAGGAAAAAGTAACGAACCATTTGGGAAAGGCTTTGAATTATAAGATTTTGCCGCATGGGTTGGATGAAGAATTTCATCTGCTCCATGTAAATGAAAAAAAAGTGGAGCAGGTTGTTAACATTCTTTATGTTTCCCCAATATTTGCCTACAAGCATCAAGTCGAAGTTGTAAAAGCGTTTAATTTACTTCCCAGCATTTCGAATAAAACTTTCAGATTACACTTAGTTGGTGGTGTCGGCTCTAAAAAATATTACAGAAAAGTAATACGTGAAATAGCTGGTAGTGACAATATTTTTCTCTATGATTTTCTTCCTAAGGCAAGAGTTTTAAAGTCTCTGAGAGAAAGTGATATTTTCGTATTCGCCTCTGAGTGCGAAACTTTTGGTATATCTTTGTTGGAAGCAATGGCAGCTGGGATCCCTATCGCGTGCTCGAACAAAAGCAGTTTGCCAGAGACATTAAGGGAATGTGGGGAGTATTTCGATCCAACGTGTGAGAAGAGCATTCTATTAGCGATCAAAAATATTTTAGAGTGCGATTCTCGATTTAGTCAATTTGTGTTGCCTGCTAAGACGCTATCAAAACAATATAATTGGGAGTTAATTTCTGATGAGTTTTTTCGGTATATCATATCCCGTTATGAAGACTTTCTCATAAGTAAGTAAGCTAAAAACTGATAGGAAATACTATGCGTATCTGTAAAACATGTATTATGGACAGCTCTGATAGAACGATCACATTCGATTCAGAGGGTATTTGTGTTTATTGTAACAACTTCCATACTGAAATCGTACATAGCTGGCATACGGATGAGCGCGGTTACAAGGTGCTTATGGACACCGCGGCGAAGATTAAATTAGACGGAGAGGGACGTGATTTTGACTGTATTATTGGGCTCAGTGGAGGCTTAGATAGTTCATATTGCGCCTACATAGCAAAAGAAGTTATGGGTCTACGCCCTATGCTTTTGCATGTGGATGCGGGTTGGAATACAGATCAGGCGGTAAGTAATATTGAGAAAATTGTTGATGGATTGGGGCTCGATTTATACACGGAGGTAGTGAATTGGGAGGAAATTAAAGACCTTCAAGTAGCGATTCTAAAATCTCAGATTCCACATCAGGATATTCCTCAAGACTGCGCATTTTTTTCAACACTTTATAAGTTTGCAAGAGAGAATAAAATAAAATACGTGATTACAGGCGGGAACTTATCCACGGAGTGTATAAGAGAGCCCGAGGAATGGGGTGCGTATCCAGGTAATGATAAAACCTTTATTGTCGGAATTCATAAAAAGTTCGGATCTCGTCCATTGAAATCATATCCCATTATTGATGTTTTTGTATCGAAACTCTATTACACATATATTCTTGGGATGAAAGTGTTTAAGCCGCTAGATCATGTGCCTTATTTAAAGTCTGATGCCGAAGAATTGTTAGAGGCCAAGTTCGGCTGGAAGAAGTTCAAGCATAAACACCATGAATCAAGGTTTACTCGGTTTTTTGAAGATTATTGGCTTCCTAGAAAATTCGGTTTTGATAGACGTAAAGCACATTTTTCAAGTTTAATTCTAACGGGACAGATGGATAGATCAGAGGCTTTGAGTCGTATTCAGACCACTGAATTAGATGAAGAGTTTTTAAATCAGGAATTTGAGTATGTTGCTCACAAGCTTGATCTTTCCGAAGAGGAGCTAAGGGACATATTTAACGGTAACAACAAATCGAGTTCAGATTATTTCGGTAAAAAAATCATCATCGATTTTGCTGCCAAAGTGATGACAATGCTTGGTCTTGAAAAGCGGCTTTACAAATGATTGGAATTCTTAATTATGGGCTCGGTAATGTTTCAGCATTCGTCAATATATATAATAAGTTAGGTGTTGCTTGTAAATTGGTAGAAAAACAAGGTGATTTAATTGATATAGATAAATTGATTTTGCCGGGAGTGGGTGCTTTTGATTATGCTATTCAATGTTTCAATGATTCGGGTTTACGCGAAGAAGTCGATAGACTCGTATTGATTGAGAAAGTGCCTATATTAGGAGTCTGTGTAGGTTTACAGATGATGGCTGAGTCTAGTGATGAGGGAGTTTTATGTGGACTGGGATGGATAGATGCGACTGTTGTTAAATTCGATTCTGAGTCTCTACCTGTAGGTAGCCCATTACCCCATATGGGTTGGAATAATTTGGACGTGGTGAAGGAAGATCCTCTGTTTTCTGGGCTAAATGATTCTAAATTTTATTATTTACATTCCTTTTATATTGTTCCAAAAAATCAAGAAGAAGTTATTGGTTCCGCTCGCTATGGAGAAAAATTCTGCTGTGTCGTCCGAAAGGATAATATCTATGGTATGCAGTGCCACCCGGAAAAAAGTCATTCTTTTGGTGTTCGGTTTTTGAAAAATTTTGCGGAAATTTAAATATGCTTGCTCCAAGAATAATTCCATGCCTGCTCTTAAGTGATGGAGGACTTGTAAAGACTCAAAAGTTCACTTCCAAAAAATATGTAGGAGACCCAATCAATGCTATTCGTATTTTTAATGAAAAAGAATGCGATGAGTTAATGGTTCTTGATATCGACGCGTCAATAAACAATGTTGAGCCGAATTACGCCAAGATCAAAAAATATGCTGCCGAGTGCAGAATGCCTCTATGCTACGGTGGGGGGATAAAAACAGTTGAGCAGGCCAGAGCTATCATAGCATTAGGGGTTGAAAAGATAGCTCTGTCGTCGGGAGTATTAGAAGACCTCTCCCTTATAGCGAGTCTTGCTTCTGAGCTTGGGAGTCAAAGTGTTGTAGTAGTCCTTGATGTAAAGCGCGATTTTCTTGGTAGATATAAGGTTTTTACCCATAATGGAGGTCAGGCGACTGGGTTAGATCTCTTCCCTCTGATATCAAAGGTTCAAGAATATGGTGCAGGAGAGATAGTCATAAACTCGATCGATCGTGATGGTATGTCTGAAGGTTACGATTTTAAGCTAGCAAGAACAGTGAAAGACCAAGTTTTTGTCCCTCTTACTTTTTTGGGGGGCGCAGGAAGCTTGAATGACATTGAAAAATTGATCTCTGAAAACGGGATTATCGGATGTGCTGCAGGAAGTCTATTCGTATTTAAAGGAATCTATCGCGCCGTACTCATAAGCTACCCTGATCAGATGCGTAGGCAAGAAATGATGAAAAGAGCAATTGAGCAGTTCAAATAACGAATTCGTAGAATGAAAGATGCTAGGATTACTTTATATGCTGAATTCAAATATTTTTGATAATCAATACTCTTGTATCAGGAAAAATCAAATATGACTAAAAAATGTGATGTTCTGGTCTTAGGTGCTACGGGAATGCTCGGTAGTGCTGTTTTGAAATACTTTTTTTCTAGGCGCGAATATTCAGTAATTGGGACGATGAGAGGGTTCAATTTACCTTCAGGTCTTGAAGCTCTCGAAAGTTGTGTGATTGGTGGTATTGACGTTGAGAATATTGATATGCTTACCAGTATGCTCGCCCAATATAAGCCTTCATATGTGATTAATTGTGTAGGACTCGTGAAGCAACTGGCTGAATCGAATGATCCATTGAAGTGTATGCCGATAAATTCACTTTTACCCCATAGACTTGCTCACCTTTGTAACTTAGGAAATGCTAAATTTGTCCATATTAGTACAGATTGTGTATTTGATGGCGAAAAAGGTATGTACCTAGAATCTGATTGGCCAAACGCTAGAGATCTTTATGGGAGAAGCAAGCTACTTGGAGAGGTGGACTATAGCAATTCAATAACATTGCGCACGTCTATCATTGGTCATGAAATTGGATCAGGGCATAGTCTACTTGAGTGGTTTCTTAGACAAACGGAGTCCAGCATTAATGGGTTTAGTAAGGCAGTTTTTTCGGGGTTTCCAACGGTCGAACTTGCTAGGATTATTCATGATTATGTTATTCCTGAGCCTTCTATTCATGGGCTATACCATGTTTCCTCAAGTCCAATCAATAAATACGAGCTTCTTACACTAATTGCAAAAGAATATTCAAAGGATATCGACGTTAAGGTGGAAGATTCACTTGTAATTGACAGATCTTTGGATTCTTCGAGATTTCGTGAGGCCACGGGGTTCCAATCAAGATCATGGCAAGAAATGCTCGCCACAATGAGAGAGTTTGGCTAATGTATTATTAAAAGGTAATTTTTAAATGTTTAAAGATAAGGTTTTGATGATAACGGGTGGAACAGGATCGTTTGGTAATGCTGTTCTTAGTCGGTTTTTGGACTCTGATTTTGCAGAAATCCGCATCTTTAGCCGAGATGAGTTAAAGCAGGAAAATATGCGAATATCGTTAAATAATCCCAAGGTAAAGTTTTATATTGGAGATGTTCGTGAGTACCAGTCAGTTTTCGAGGCTATGAATGGGGTTGATTATGTGTTTCATGCCGCGGCTCTTAAACAGGTGCCTTCCTGTGAGTTCTATCCCATGGAGGCGATTCGTACGAATTGCTTAGGCGCTGACAATGTTATGTCTGCTGCCATAGCTTGTGGCGTGGAGAGAGTTGTTGTGCTTAGTACAGATAAAGCTGTATACCCCATCAACGCGATGGGTATGTCCAAAGCTATGATGGAACGACTTATGGTCGCCAAAGCGCGAATGCGACGTCCAGGAGAGACAGTCCTTTGCGCCACAAGATACGGCAACGTTATGGCCTCGCGAGGTTCGGTTATTCCTCTTTTTATTGATCAGATGAAACAAAATAAAACGCTCACGGTGACAGATCCGAGTATGACGAGGTTTCTAATGTCATTAGATGACTCTGTGGATCTGGTTATTCATGCATTTAAAAATGCTGATCAGGGCGATATTTTCGTGCAAAAGGCTCCGGCATCTACCGTTCAGGATCTGGCGCAGGCTTTAAAGGAATTATTCCGTTCAGATTCAGCCATAAAAATAATTGGGACCCGTCATGGTGAAAAGCTGTATGAGTCCTTGCTCTCGAGAGAAGAAATGGCAAAAGCAGAGGATATGGAGCGTTACTATCGGGTGCCCATGGATGGACGAGACCTAAATTACAACAAATTTTTCGTTGACGGCGAGGCTAGCGTATCTTGCGCCGATGACTATACTTCACATAATACTACACGGCTCGATGTTCCCGGAGTTAAGGAGTTGTTAATGAAGCTCCCTTTAATCAGGAGTGCCCTAGATGCTTAAAGTAATGACTATAGTTGGTACACGGCCAGAAATTATCAGGCTCTCGAGAACTATTAGTAAGTTAGATCAGTTTTGTGAGCATGTTCTAGTTCATACGGGTCAAAATTATGACTACGAACTCAATGAAGTTTTCTTCAGTGACTTAGGGATTCGAAAGCCTGACATATTTTTAGAGGCCGCCGGCAAAAATGCCGCAGAAACAATTGGGCAGGTCATTATTGCAGCTGACCAAGCCATGGAAGATTTCAAGCCTGATGCTCTATTACTACTTGGCGACACTAACAGTAGTTTGTCTGCTATTCCTGCTAAACGTAGAAAAATTCCCATATTTCATATGGAAGCTGGTAATCGTTGCTTTGATTTCCGTGTGCCGGAGGAAATCAATCGTAGGATAGTTGATCATACTGCTGACATAAATTTGACATACAGTGAAATTGCTAGAGATTATCTTCTAAGGGAAGGACTTCCCCCAGACCAAGTGATAAAAACTGGTAGTCCCATGCGCGAGGTTCTTGACTATTATGCTTCGGAAATAGATTGCTCAGATATCATTAACAAGCTAGGTTTAGTTCCTCACCAATATTTTATAGTAAGTTCTCATCGTGAAGAAAATGTAGATTCACCTGAAAATCTTATGAAAATAGTCAACATATTAAATGATTTAGCTACGCGCTATCAAAGTCCTATTATATTTTCCACCCATCCTCGCACTCGAAAGCGGCTTGAGAGTCTTGGTGCGGAGACAAACCCGTTGATACAGTTTCTAAAGCCATTTGGATTTTTTGATTATATAAAGCTTCAGGTGGAATCTAGATGCGTACTTTCAGATAGTGGGACCATCACTGAGGAATCCTCGATACTCAATTTCCCAGCATTAAATATACGTGAGGTTCACGAACGCCCTGAGGGCTTTGAAGAGTCCTCCGTGATGATGGTCGGTTTAAGTTCAGAGCTAATCAATCAATCATTGCAAGTTTTGGATTCGCAGCCAAGAGGACCTGCTAGGCTATTACGTTTAGTTGACGACTATGCACCGAAAAATGTGTCAGATAAAGTGTTGCGAATTATTTTAAGTTATACCGACTTTATTAATAGAAAGGTCTGGCGAACATAAGTTTTTGAAAGAATAGAATTGGAAATCACTATATAAGATCTATGTCTGTTTTTAGACGCGATTTTTATGGTAGAAAAGGAGTAAAAGATGTTGTTTGAGAGTAATAAACTAAAGGTCATAGCGAATGACTGTGCAAGGAAAATCAGAAAAGCAATTCCGGGTAAGCAGTTTTTTGATTTTCCTTATGAGCATCTTGTCATTGATGATTTTTTCCCTGAAGAGCTTGCTAATAGCTGTCTTGATAATTTCCCTTCATTATCAGAGTCCTGCTGGGACCATCAAAATGATAAAGATATCGAAGTAAAGTACAGAACGACTTGGGCGTCTGAGTTTGATATTCCAGATGGAATTTTAGAAGCGGTGAAAATTTTAAACTCCTCTATTGTCATGGACGCTATGAGTGAATTGATGGGTATAAAAAAGATAATTCCAGATCCTTATTACACTGGTGGTGGCTTAAACGTCACTACCAGGGGTGGTCTGCTGGATGTTCATGTAGACGGTAACTACCATGATGCGACTGGTTTAAATAGGCGATTAAATGCCATCGTATACTTGAATCCAAATTATAAAACAGAATGGGGTGGGGAATTTGGTGTTTATGACCAAACTGGTGACAATTGCATTAAGAAGATAGAACCGCTTTTTAACAGGCTAATTATTTTTAATACACACGACAAAAGCTTCCATGGCTTGCCTGATCCGATTAATTTTCCTGATGATGAGCAGCGTCGATCAATTATTCTGTATTACTACACTGTGGAGCCGAGGAGGAGCGGCGAAATATTGGTCAGTGAGCCGCATAGCGCTCTTTGGAAAAAAAAAGGAGTAACGGATAAAAAAGGGAATAAAACTCGGAGTTTTAACTAAATTTAAACCTAGACAGAAAGGACTTTATTTTGAAGCTTGCAATTGTGTGTGATGCTTTTCCTCCAAAACGAAGTTCTGTATCTATCCATATGGATGATTTGAGCAAGTTTTTTCAGGAAAAAGGACATCAAGTATCCGTTTTTACACCCGATGAAACATTGACTGAGTTATCTTTTTTAGATACTTCCGCGAAAGTGGAGGTTTTACGGTGCAGAATACCACGCATTGGCGAGTCTCCAATGATAAAACGTTTATTGATTGAATTGGCCTATCCATATTATTTTTACAGAGCCTGCAAGAATTCATCTGTTGACGTAGAAAAGTTTGATGGAATTATTTGGTATTCTCCGTCTATATTTTTTGGAATTTTTATATATTATTTAAAGTATAAGTCAAAATGCAGGGCCTATTTGATTCTTCGTGATGTATTCCCTAAATGGGCTTTAGACCTCAAAATTATAACTAAGTGGACTTATTGGACGGTTAATATCTTTGCCTTATTGCAATATAAAATAGCTGACCGTATCGGAGTAAATAGTCCTTCATCAAAAGTATTGTTAGAAAAATATAGCTTTTTGTCCGATAAATGCGAAGTTCTGTGGACTTGGTTAAGGGCTGGTTTTCCGTCTAGGGTTAGTAGCTTAGTTCAAGAAAATGGTCTCATCACTTTTATTTATACTGGTAATATGGGGGTCGCACAAGATGTTTTTTTGTTCGGTAATTTAGCTAAAAATCTAAAAGCTGAATCTAAAGTTAGATTTCTATTCTATGGTAGAGGCTCCGAAAAACAAAAATTTGAAAACTTTGTACGAGATGATAATTTATTAAATGTACAAGTTAATGATGAAATTTCTCCTGAAGAGTTGAGTCGCTTATTTGGATATTGTTCGATTGGAATGGTTGCCTTAGATATTAGACACACTACTAGCAATATTCCTGGAAAATTTTTATCTTATATGGAGGCTGGGCTGCCGGTATTAGCTAAAGTTAACCCTGGAAATGACTTGATCGATTTAATTGAAAAATATGATGTTGGTACTGTTGTGACTACGGATTCGATTCATGATCTAGAAAGCGCGGCTCTGGAACTTTGTAGGAAGATTAAAGCTGACGAATTTATTAGTGAGCGTTGCTTGAAGCTTGCTCGCGAAGTTTTTTGTGTAGAAAAAGCGACTCAGCAGATTATAGAAACATTTTCAAAGTGAGTATTGCCAACTTTTCAGAAGGTATGCTCGCTTCGCTTATCTTAGACGCTAAGGCGTCCGATAGAAAAAGGCAACATCGAAATCTTCATCGTTCTTTTGACGAAAAGTGTCAACGACTGATGAATGCAATTGGTGTTGAAAGCTATATCGCTCCACATAGGCATCGTTTAGATCCCAAAAGTGAGTGTTT
>ERZ807291.8251-NODE-8251-length-11677-cov-35.387627_pt1 | contig 11677 bp, 8 predicted proteins | sample MGYA00521257_ERZ807291 | MGnify/ENA primary metagenome ERZ807291 (study PRJEB31413, sample SAMN03169783) | marine metagenome | biome: Marine; feature: Water; material: Subsurface seawater | place: North Sea | collected 2011-04-28 | depth 1 m m ...
GTTAGCGCTAATACCGAAAAAGAACACGATATACAGAAATAAATCCATTCATAGGCTATGACTAAGAAATAATACTTTAAAAGCAAAACGAGAAGAAGCTGAAAAAATCTTAATTGAAATTAATAAAACTCCAGCTAGCGCGCGCATCTTTTGCACGCGCCACCAAGAGTGCTAAGCCAAAGAAGAAAAGACCAATTCCTCAACCTCGTTTGACTTTCCTAAAAACACCGTCTAAATTTTTTGGGGAATGTGTCCAGCAACTCTATCTTTGTGGCACTAATACAAGACCATGAATACTCCTATTCGCGTACGATTTGCACCAAGCCCCACAGGGCCACTTCATATTGGAGGGGTGCGAACCGCTCTTTTTAACTATCTATTTGCCAAAAAACACGGCGGCACTTTTGTGCTTCGCATAGAAGATACCGACCAAAAACGCTATGTGAAGGGTGCTGAAGATTATATTGTAAATGCGCTAGATTGGTGTAACATCCCCTTTGATGAAGGCCCAGGAAAAGATGGTGGTTTTGGACCGTACAGACAAAGTGAGCGCAAGCATTTGTACAAACAGTATGTCGATTTACTCATTGCGAACAACAAGGCCTATTATGCGTTTGATACTGCCGAGGCTTTGGACGAAGAACGTAAAAACCACGAGAAAAAAGGAAAAACATTTATCTATAATTGGCACAACCGAACACGAGGACGACTCATAAATTCCCTAGTGTTATCTAAAGAGGAGGTCGCTAATAAAATTGCAAATGGAGACGACTATGTTGTACGTTTTTTAGCGCCTCAAGACGAAATTCTTGAACTTACGGATTGTGTTAGAGGCCAAATAAAAATTGACACAAATACCTTAGACGATAAAGTGTTGTTCAAGTCGGATGGGATGCCAACCTATCACCTTGCCAATGTTGTGGACGATCATTTGATGGAAATCACACATGTAATTCGTGGAGAAGAATGGTTGCCTTCCTTAGCATTGCACCAACTGCTCTATACGGCATTGGGTTGGGAAGCGCCTGAGTTTGCACACTTGCCTTTAATCTTAAAACCAACAGGAAAAGGAAAATTAAGCAAGCGCGATGGCGACAAATTAGGGTTTCCTGTATTTCCATTGAACTGGACAGACCCTTCGAACAACAGTATTTTAAAAGGCTACAAAGAAAGTGGGTACTTTGCGGAAGCAGTCATAAATTTTCTGGCCTTTTTAGGATGGAACCCAGGCACAGAACAAGAAGTTTTTTCACTTAGTGAGCTTGTAGAGTCCTTTGATTTGAAAAACGTTAATAAAGCAGGTGCACGCTTCGATCCCGATAAAACAAAATGGTTTAACCATCAGTACATGCAGAAAGCAGAACTTAAGGACTTAACATCGTTTTTTATAAGCGCAACTCCAAAGCTTGCGTCAATAGATCCTGGTTATGTAGAGCTTGTAGTCAACCTCATCAAAGAACGTGCTACATTTCCATCAGACTTTTGGGGCTTAAGCCATTACTTTTTCAAAGCGCCTGAAAACTTCGCAGAAGCAGCGCTTAAGAAAGCATGGAAAGAACACTCAAAAGACCTAATGCTACAACTGATTGCGGCGCTTGAAACAGCCGATGACAGTAGTGTTGAGACACTTCAAACCGCTGTAAAAGGGTGGATTACTCAAAACGAAATTGGGTTTGGAAAAATCATGATGCCGCTAAGAGTGGCGCTTGTAGGCGCCCTAGAAGGCGTAGATGTTTTTGACATCATTTATTTAATTGGAAAGTCCGAAACCATCAAACGAATTCAAACTCTCATTGACCAGCACTAATAAATCTAAATATTGTGTGAGAAATTTGATTACTTTTGCCTTCGCATACAACGCAACTTGAACTCGAGTAAATGAAGCACATTAGAAATTTTTGTATCATCGCCCATATTGACCACGGTAAAAGCACCTTAGCAGATCGTTTGTTAGATTTTACTGGCGCTGTAAACGAACGCGAAAAACAAAACCAACTGCTAGACAGTATGGATTTGGAGCGGGAACGTGGTATTACCATCAAGTCGCATGCGATTCAAATGGAATATACTCATAAAGGACAAGACTATATTTTAAATTTAATTGACACGCCTGGCCATGTCGATTTTAGTTATGAAGTGTCCCGATCGATTGCAGCTTGTGAAGGTGCACTTTTAATTGTCGATGCTGCTCAAAGTATTCAAGCACAAACCATTTCTAATTTATACTTGGCTTTAGAGAATGACTTAGAAATTATTCCGGTTTTAAACAAGGTTGATTTGCCAAGTGCAAACCCTGAAGAAGTCACTGATGATATTGTAGAGTTGCTCGGTTGTGATGCTTCAGAAGTCATCCCTGCGAGTGCCAAAACAGGCATAGGGATCGAAGCCATTCTGACAGCTATTATAGAAACTATTCCGCCGCCAAAAGGCGATCCGGAGGCACCGCTACAAGCGCTTGTTTTTGATTCTGTTTACAACTCTTTTAGAGGAGTTGAAACCTATTTTAAAGTCGTAAACGGTAGCATTAAAAAAAACCAACAGGTAAAATTTATAGCAACAGAAAAAGTCTATGGAGCAGATGAGGTAGGCACGCTCAACCTTACTCAAACACCAAAACAAGAAATTAAAACCGGGGATGTTGGTTATCTTATTACCGGGATAAAAGACGCTCGTGAAGTCAAAGTTGGAGATACCATTACGGATGCAAAATTCCCAACAACAGCCGCTGTCGAAGGGTTTGAAGATGTTAAGCCAATGGTTTTTGCTGGATTATATCCCGTGGATACCGAAGAATACGAGGAACTTCGTGCATCTATGGAAAAACTACAGCTTAATGATGCCTCTTTAGTTTTTCAGGCTGAAAGCTCTGCGGCATTAGGGTTTGGTTTTCGTTGCGGATTTTTAGGGATGCTGCATTTAGAAATCATACAAGAACGTTTAGAGCGTGAATTTAATATGACGGTAATTACAACCGTTCCCAATGTGTCTTACCACGCCTATACACGCAAAAACCCTGATACGATTGTCATTCTTAACAACCCTTCTGATTTGCCAGACCCATCGGGGCTAGACCGAATTGAAGAGCCCTATATCAAAGCTTCCATTATCACAAAATCTGATTTTGTAGGAAATGTAATGTCCTTATGTATTGAAAAACGCGGACAAATTACAAGTCAGAATTACTTAACGCCAGAGCGTGTAGAGCTAACTTTTGATATGCCCTTGGCTGAAATTGTTTTTGATTTCTATGACCGTTTAAAAACAGTTTCAAAAGGCTATGCTTCATTTGATTATTCTCCTATCGGGATGCGCGTATCAAAACTCGTAAGGGTAGATGTATTACTAAATGGGCAGTCTGTAGATGCGCTTTCAGCTTTGGTTCACTTAGATAACTCGGTTGGGATTGGAAGAAAAATGTGCGCCAAACTAAAAGAACTTATTCCAAGGCAGCAATTTGACATTCCAATTCAAGCGGCAATTGGCGCAAAAATTATTTCTAGAGAAACCGTGAAAGCAGTGCGTAAAGATGTCACCGCCAAGTGTTATGGTGGCGATATCTCTAGAAAACGTAAGCTTTTAGAGAACCAGAAAAAAGGTAAAAAACGAATGCGTCAAGTTGGAAGTGTCGAAATTCCACAAGAAGCATTTATGGCTGTACTGAAGCTTAACGATTAATCGATTTTTCAGTTTTTATAGTTTTAAAGAAAGTCTTATCTTTCAGGATAATCTTTAAACATCAAATTGATTGAATACTATTGCTTTTAAAACAATTGGAATTGGAGTTACTTTTTCTCCAAACCTAGAGGCAAATATTAATGAGGCCGCACGCTTTGCGCTGTGTTTTGGTAGTAAATTAGTGCTTATACATGTCGGAGAGGCTTCTGAGCAAAAATCAAAAGCATTTCAAAAATTTTTAAGCCCCTTTAAAACTAAAAACCTAGAGTATGAGGTTTTATTTAAGTCTGGTAATCCTGTAGATGTGATTTTATCTTCTACTGTTGAAAAAAAGGTGGACCTCCTTATTATTGGTGCACTTAAAAAAGAAAATTTTTTAAAATACTATTTGGGATCCATCGCTCGAAAAATCACACGACAAGCCAAATGCTCTGTTTTGCTTTTAATTAATCCTTCTATAGAACGCGTGCCGTGTAAACATATCGTTGTTAATGGCCTAAAAGACCCTAAAACAAAAGAAACGGTGACGGCTGCATTTTTGGTTGGTCACAAACTAGGTGTCGACAAGGTTACGGTCGTTGAAGAAATAGATCAAGAAGAAGTAAGTGTTAATGTTGATGATGACAAATCGCTTCGAAAATCAACCATTATCAAAGAGCGTTTACGCTTGAGAGAAGAGGCGCGTGTAAAAACAATATTAAGTACAATTCCCGCTAATTATACAAAAGATACGGCTATAAAGTCTCAACCAATTTTTGGAAAACGGGGCTATTCAATAGGGCACTATGCACAAGTCGTGCGCGCCGATTTATTGGTCATGAATGCGCCAACCAAAATGACATTTTGGGACCGCTTGTTTCCACATGACATTGAGCATATTTTAACTGAATTACCAACCGACGTACTAATTATACAATGAGAACAAAAGAAACTTCCTTTCGTGGGTTTATAAAAGCCCTACCTCAAAATATGTTTTCTGGGTTGGTTGTAAGTCTTATTGCGCTACCGCTGGGCCTTGGGCTAGCGATGGCAAGTGAAGCACCGCCAATTGCCGGGGTGATTACCGCCATCATTGGAGGAATTGTCGTATCCATTTTGGGCGGCAGTTATGTCACTATATCTGGTCCTGGAAATGGGTTAGTAGGCGTTGTTTTGGTGGCCATCACAACACTTGGGTTGAGCGCCACCTATGCGGCTATTATATGTTCGGGGATTATTCTGATTATCCTTGGATTTTTAAGACTTGGTAAATTAGCGGACTATTTTCCGTCATCTGCGATTCAGGGAATGTTAGCTGCTATTGGACTTATTATTTTAGGCAAACAATTTCATATCATGATGGGTAATAAAATTGTAAGAGCAAATGGAATTGAATATTTGATAGAAATCCCTAATACTATATTCACAGTAATGAATTTTCAAGATAAAAGCTTGATCTATGCCGCTTTGGCTGGAGTGCTTAGCTTGGGTATTATGGTTTTTTATTCTAAGATTCGAAACAAATACTTGCAGTTGATTCCCGCGCCTATGTGGATTGTTATTATCTCTGTTGGGTTTAGTTATTATTATGAACTGATTCTAAAAATGCCCAACCCCATTTCAGGTAATTATATGGTTCCTGCAATTCCGAATATCCAAGAAATACTCACTGATATTCCTACTCCAAATTTTGAAATGGTGGGAACACTGCCTTTTTGGTCGAGCGTAATAGCCCTGACGTTAATAGCGAGTATAGAATCCTTATTAAGTATAAAAGCCGTGGATAAATTAGACGTCCAAAAAAGACGTTCAAACGTTAACAAAGACATTAAGGCGCTTGGGTTAGCAACGGTTTTTAGTGGGTTTTTAGGCGGATTAAACGTGGTGACAGTGATTGCGAGAAGCTCGGTTAACGTCAATAACGGCGGTAGCAACAGATCCTCAAACTTGTTCCATGCCTTGTTTTTGGTGGTGTTTATTCTTCTTTTTAGCACTGAACTTACTAGAATTCCCCTTACCGCCTTAATGGCAATACTTGTATATACCGGCTATAAACTCGCCTCGCCGGATGTTGTACGCCGCATTTTCACCATTGGAAAAGAGCAGCTGATCATCTTTTTTGCGACCCTGTTTGTAACCTTAAAAGTTGGATTGATCTCAGGGATTGTTGCGGGCTTAATTGCTACCTTTATAATTCATATTGTGGTAACTAAAAGCCTTAGCTTGTTTATTAAAAACATTCTAAAACCAAATGTGCTAATGTTCAAAGAAGAGGATGGAAGCTATTTTGTGAGTGTAAAACACTTTTGTAGTTTTTTGAATTTTAATATGTTGAAAAGCAAATTAGAGGCTATTCCTGAACAAAGCGATGTTATTGTAGATTTTTCATTATGTGGTTTTGTGGACCATTCTGTGATGGAAAACGTCCATGATTATCAAGAATTGTTTCACAAAAAAGGGGGGAATATTGGCGTGATTGGACTAGAAATTTTAGGAACCAAATCCGAACACCCTTTTGCGTTAAGACGGCTGTTGCCGCTTCAAAACATCATTTCTGACAATAAAACGAAACGGCAAAAGAATCTTGAGTTGATCGCTGATGATTTTGAATTGACATACAAACCGTTAAAAAGTAGAAAAGTTGAGTTTTTAGAAAACTTCATCTATTTTAAAACTAAAAAAATTGAACATATTTTTAATCAGCTTTCAGCTAAAAAAGATCCCTGTCGACTTTTTGATATAACTTTTTCAGAAGGTGAATTTATTGCTAAAGAAGTTGTGAGGTCAACCATGCTCTTTATTAAAACATCTAAAACCTTACCCGCATTTACACTAGATCGGGAAGGGTTATTAGAACGACTTTATGTCCTAGCGGGCTACAAAGATATTGACATAAAAAACCATGCAGATTTTTCAAAACGGTTTTATTTAAGAGGTGAAAATGAAAACGCTATTCGATCACTTTTTAATGATGAACTTGTACGGTTTTTCGAAAGTAACGCCTACTATCATATTGAATCTAGCAAAAGTGGGGTGCTCATTTTTAGCAAAGAACGGGTCGCTAGTATCAAAGAGATAAAAGCATTGTTAGATTTTGGAATTCGATTGAATAAAATCTTAAGTCAACACTAAAATGAAGCTCTACCCCTTAAATGTTGGTAATTTTAAATTAGATGGTGGCGCTATGTTTGGTGTAGTGCCAAAAGTAATGTGGAATAAAACAAACCCTGCAGACGAAAACAACAGAATTGATATTGCATCTCGCTGTTTGTTAATTGAAGACGAAAATCGTTTGATTTTAATTGATACCGGAATGGGAACAAAACAAAGTGATACGTTTTTTAGTTATTATCAACGTTGGGGAGACCACACCTTAGACGGCGCTCTTGCATCGCACGGGTTCTGCAGAGCTGACGTAACTGATGTGTTTTTAACGCATTTACATTTTGATCATTGTGGCGGCTGTGTGCAATGGAATTCGAGCAGAACAGGATATGAAATTGCCTTTGAAAACGCAACGTTTTGGAGCAACCAAGAGCACTGGGACTGGGCAACTAAACCCAATAAACGTGAGCGCGCCTCCTTTCTCACCGAAAATATTATGCCACTGAAAACTAGTGGTAAATTAAAACACATCCCTGTTCCAGATGTTGATATATTACACGACTCTCCTCTAGGTTTCGATGTGTTTTTTGCAAATGGACATACAGACAAACAAATGATTCCTATGATTTCCTACAAAGGCGAAACAATTTGTTTTATGGCGGATCTATTGCCCACGGTTGGACATCTCTCTGTTCCTTTTGTAATGGGATACGACACAAGGCCACTGCTAACCTTAGACGAAAAAGAGCGCTTTCTAAACCTTGCGGCGGATCAAAATTATTTTTTATTTTTGGAACATGATGCTCATAATGAATTAATTACCGTCAAACACACCGAGAAAGGCGTGCGCCTCAATGAGGTTCACCGCTTTAACGCTCTATTTTAACCTAATTATATGAACCCAAATTTGAACAAACAATTTCAAGTATTCGTCTATTTTATAATGGCGTTACTTTTGTCAAGCTGCGGATCGACAGCAGCTATCCTATCGACACCGATTGAAAATATTGATTTAACTCCTCTAAAAATAGAAGCGCTTACAGAGGCTGAAAAAAAAGAGTGGAGCCACTTAGACCTCAAAACAGATACCGTTCCTGGTGTAAGTCTGAACAGGGCTTATAAAGAAATCGTAAAACCAAAAGGCAAAACCATTATTGTAGCGGTTATTGACTCCGGAATCGATATTGACCACGAAGATCTCGAGGGGCAGATTTGGGTAAACACTGATGAAATTCCAAACAATGGAATAGACGATGACGCTAATGGCTATATCGATGACATCAACGGATGGAATTTTTTGGGAGACGCCGACAAAGAGCAATTAGAATACGTGAGGCTAATCGCAAGTGGCGATACAAGTAACCCGCGATTTACTGAAGCACAAGAACTTCTCTCTAAAGAACTCGAAAAAACCAACCGAGACATCGCGCAGTACGAAAACATTTTAAAGCCAATAAAAGAAGCCCATGCAGGAATCGTGAAATATTTAAATAATCCTAACTACACTAAAGAAGATGTTGAAGCTATTCTTACACCCGATTGGGACATCCTAAGGTACGTGAGAGTCATCAAACAATCCTACGATTTTGGCTTTGACAGTATCGATGCGCTCATAGACGATTTAGAAACGGGACTAAAAACATTCAACACACGCTTGGATTATAATTTAAATTTGGCATATGATGGACGGTCAGTTGTTGGAGATAATCCAGATGACCTTCAAGACCGTGCTTATGGTGATAATGACGTACGCGCAAGACATGGGCGCACACATGGCACGCATGTTTCGGGAATTATTGCGGCCAAACGCCATAACGGAATAGGCATAAATGGCGCTGCTAATAGGGTAAAAATAATGGCTATTCGCAATACGCCTAGCGGCGACGAATATGATAAAGATGTGGCTTTAGGGGTTTATTATGCTGTGGATAACGGTGCTAAAGTAATCAATATGAGTTTTGGAAAACAATTCTCTCCTCATAGTAATTGGGTTAGAGATGCTATTGCATACGCCGCTAAAAACGATGTGTTGATTGTGGCAGCAGCTGGAAATGACGCCCAAAATACCGATGAAATAAACTATTTTCCAAACGATCAGATAAATAACGGCGAAGAAGTCTCAAACACCTTTTTGAAAGTTGGTTCAATTGGTCCAAAATATGGCTCAACTATGGTTGCAAGCTACTCAAATTATGGGAAAAACACGGTTGACGTCTTTGCGCCAGGATCTGAAATTTATTCAACATACCCCAAAGAAAGCTATGAATTTGCAAGCGGCACCTCTATGGCAGCGCCTTTAGTGTCAGGAGTCGCGGCTTTAGTGTTTTCTCAATACCCAAGCCTAAGCGCTGCTCAAGTTAAACAACTATTAATATCATCTGGAATTCCTATCAATAAGAAAGTGTCTCTAGAAAATGGTGCAGTAGTTCCTTTTGATGAATTATCTAAATCTGGGAAACTCGTAAATGCCTATAATGCATTGCTAATGGCGTCTAAACTATCTAAATAATATACAATTATGAAAAACTATGTTTATCTACTTACTTTTTTTATGGGCCTAAGCTTTGCCCATGGACAAAACAATTTTGAATATTGGCAACAACACGTTGACTATACAATGGATGTTAATATTGACGTAAAAACCTTTCAATATGAGGGCACACAAAAATTAATATATAGCAACAATTCCCCCGATGATTTAGAGGTTGTCTATTATCATTTGTTCTATAATGCGTTTCAACCTGGAAGTGAAATGGATGTGCGCTCAAGGACTATCGCAGATGCAGATCCTAGGGTTAGTGACCGGATTAGCAAACTCTCAAATGAAGATGTTGGATTTCTTAACGTTGTCAGTCTAACTCAAAACGGTAAACCCTTAAATTATAGTGTTGCGGGGACTGTTTTGGAGGTGCAACTAAACACGGCGATAAAATCGGGCGAGTCGGCAATTTTTGAAATGGTTTTTAAAGGGCAGATTCCGCCAGTAATCCGCCGCGCAGGAAAAAACAGCAGTGAAGGCGTAGCTTTATCAATGGCGCAGTGGTATCCAAAAATGGCAGAATATGATTTCGAAGGCTGGCATGCCGACCCTTATATTAGTAGAGAATTTCATGGCGTTTGGGGAGATTTTGACGTTAAATTAACACTTGATAAGCATTATACCGTTGGAGGAACTGGGTATTTACAGAACCCAAGCGAAATAGGACATGGCTATGGTAAAAAAGAAAGTAAAAACAAATCTGATGTACTAACTTGGCATTTTATTGCGCCAAACGTCCATGATTTTACTTGGGCGGCAGACCCTAACTTTGTGCATGACACCTTACAGGTGCCAGACGGGCCTTTATTGCATTTTTTATATAAAAAATCACTTGAGCGCAAATATAAGAAGCGTTGGAAAGACCTTCAGAAGCCAACAAGTGAAATTATGCAATATTATAGCAATTCGGTAGGAAAATATCCCTATAAGCAATACTCTGTGATTCAGGGTGGTGATGGCGGAATGGAATATGGGATGTGTACACTGATTACTGGTGAACGAAGTTTTGAAAGTTTGGTTGGGGTAACGGCTCACGAAATTGGACATACGTGGTTCCAGTTTCTTATGGCTTCTAATGAAAGTAAACACCCTTGGCTAGATGAAGGGTTTGCAGAATACACCTGTACTTTTATTGAAAATACGGTATTAGGTGTAGATACCAAAGAGCCGCTAAAGCGTCATTATGACCGGTATTATTACCTTGTAAAAAGCGGAAAAGAACAACCGATGAGTACGCATGCGGATCGTTTTGCATATAACACTTCTTATGGTATATCAACATATAGCAAAGGCGCACTTTTATTAGCGCAATTACGGTATATAATTGGCGATGTAAATTTTGAGAAAACATTAAAAAAATATTTTAACGACTGGGCGTTTAAACACCCTACTCCAAATAATTTTATTCGTTCTGCTGAGAAAACAACTGCACTAGAACTGGACTGGTTTTTGACGGATTGGACACAAACCACAAACACCATTGATTACGGCATAAAAAGCGCAGTCGCTTTAGGAGGACAAACAGAAATCACATTGGAACGCATTGGCTTAATGCCTATGCCTGTTGAGGTGCAAGTGTTTTTAAAAAATGGAGACGTGCTTAATTACTACATTCCTTTGCAAATGATGCGTGGTGAAAGACCGCTTCATGAGGGGGAACTAGTGTTAGAAGACTGGGCGTGGTCCTATCCTGAATATAGCTTTTTGGTCAATGTGGATCCCTCAACAATTGAACGTATTACGTTAGACAAAAACAATGCTACTGCAGATATAGACAAAAATAATAATCAGCTTAAGGAGTTCTAAAATATGGAACGTTTAAAAGGAAAAAAACAGATAGAGCACTTATTCATGACTGGAAAATCGGTCGGCGCATTTCCTTTAAGAATGGTCTATTTAAAAAACAACACCAACAACACTGTTGGAGTTTCGGTGAGTAAAAAACACTTTAAAACAGCTGTTGATAGAAATCGTATTAAACGCCTATTAAGGGTGGCTGTAAAAGATCAACTCGCCGAAACACTCAATGTTCTGGACTCAAGTTTTTGTATGATGATTTTATATCTTGGAAAAGAAGTGCCAAAATCTTCAGAACTTAAAATACACTTTGAAGCATTAATAAAACGATTTGAAAAAAAATTATCAAATGAAATGGAATCCTAAAAAAAGAGGAGTGCTTTTTAGTGTTATCGCATTGATTTTTATAGCTACCACCGCTTATAAAAATGATTATTTTGAAATTGCTAAACAGTTAGACATCTTTAGTACACTTTTCAAAGAAGTTAACATGAACTATGTTGACAAAACAAATCCAGCGGAATTAATGCAGTCTAGTGTAACACAAATGCTAAAAGAACTAGACCCCTATACGACGTACGC
>ERZ807291.8255-NODE-8255-length-11676-cov-22.332243_pt1 | contig 11676 bp, 19 predicted proteins | sample MGYA00521257_ERZ807291 | MGnify/ENA primary metagenome ERZ807291 (study PRJEB31413, sample SAMN03169783) | marine metagenome | biome: Marine; feature: Water; material: Subsurface seawater | place: North Sea | collected 2011-04-28 | depth 1 m m ...
CAGGAAGAGACAGCGCGATCTTATGCGTTCTCTGCCATTAACATTCTTAACCAGGAAGCAGCCTAATGAAAAACATAACTAATCATCGCGGTAATCTAGAGGTCATTAAGCGTCTAGACTCAAGCGCCAACGGCAACCCACGTTATCTGCTGCGAGTAGATGGCTGGACCTGTAGAACTGCCGTAGATAGCTCTCACGGCTATTCAGTAACGAACTACGACGGTAAGCAGGTCCGAGCAACTATCGGCACTCATTACGGTCTAGCGACCCTGGAGAGCGTTGTCTGCTTTACCGACGATCAACAATAACGTTGGGAGAAGTCTTGGTCACATCTGGCCTGACCCTCTTCCCTGTTAACAGATACATTCGGATTTGTTTCTCGAGCTCTGCAATCTTTTGCTTATTGAGCGATTCCTGAGTAACCTTGTCCATTCGTGATTTAAACCTACTTGCCACGTTAGAGCTAAAAGGAGAAAGACCCATGCCATACAAAGATATTACCTACGACAACGGATTCACTGAACGCTTCTATTACGACGAGACCCCCACAGAAGAGGCTCTGCGTATGAGTCGTATCAACTCAGTTGCTAAGTTCCCCTCAGCAAACCACCGCCCTGCGGCTCGTCAGAGCCCTGTAAAGCCAAAGGACTCAAAACCGCCGCAGCGATAGCCGGGAGCACTGCCCCTGACTTTAATGCGGAGCGTAAGCCTTCATATCCTTGTTTGATGAAGATCTCCCTTGCGTTCCGCACATCAGCTCTCTGCGGGAATCCTGCTGCATCATCCCTCGCAATATTCGCTGCTGCTTTCCTTTGGAGGGCTGGCTCAATACTTATTGCGAATGTTGGGTTCTCGTCCAGCTTGTCTAGGAATTGTCGAGTTGCAGCGGCAGATCCTTGACCCGCTTGCCACGCATCTTCAAAGTCCTCGTAGCCAGTTTGAACCTTAACTCTCGCGCCTGGCGCTCCTAGCAGACTTTCGATCTGTTTACCGAAATCGCCTTTTAAAGCCTTGCCGACATCTGCTCCGGTGCGAGCCGCGCCAATATCCGAATAAATATCATTTACAAAGTTGATGCCGAAACCTGTATCGATTGCGAAAAATCCATTTGCCTCGGCGAGGGCCACGGCTTGAGCCATTTGTCCCTGGTCAGGAGAGCTATCTAATGGCACGGTGACACTTGTTCGGTCCCCTGCTTTCGTTTGACTGTCAGGAATTACTTTATGATACGCCCCAGCATTCTGCACATCGATGTAGGCCCGACTAGATTCTCCAATATCCAGCAGATTAGCCTCTGATGGAATGATGGCTCCGTCGGACTGCTGCACGAGTGGTCGCGCTACCTGGCCCGGATTAATTTCGAGCACTCCGGTTGATGCCGGGGTATACGAGCCTACATTTGGATTAGTACGTTGAGCTAATAAGCCGCCGCTAGAATACAGGTCATCAATGCCTTGAGAGTTTACCCAGGTAGCAACATCTTCAAACGCTTGGCGCTCTCCGAACGGCCTACCTAAAATTCCTTCTAGCTGCCCTGTGTTTGCGCCAGGTGCTTGCTCGTAAGTAGCGTTAGCGGCGTATTTATCAGCGAAATCACCAAAACTTTTTGCTGCGTCAGCCTCGGTTATATCCCCTGCTCGTATTTTTGCACCAGACCAAGAAGCCGCCTGGGTGTTGAGGTTATCCCAATCTGTCCTGCCTCCTGTTTGCCCTGCATTCAGTCGATCTTCAATCACGAGCATGTTCTCATCCATGAAGGCATGTTGCTGCGGACTAAATCCTGCGTCCCACGGCTTGCCGTTTGGATGTGTATAACCAAAAGAGCGGCCCTGCCAGATATCGTTTACCGATGTGTCTGCAAGGGCAGGATTCCAACTTGAGCTAAGGTTGTTAGCAAAAGGTTCCCGCTTAGGCCCAAGGCGAGCTCTTTGACCGGACAATACGTCTTCGATTAGAGGGCTTTGACTTGCTGGAAATCTGCCAGTATTTACTGGGAAGCCACCAGCTCTTTGATTTATGCCTTTTATCGTAAATCCTAAATTAGGATCGACCCCGGTTGACTGAGAAGTTATCGCAAGCGCATCAGCAACGCCCTGCCTTTGATTAGGTAGCGAAACCTGGTTGATGAAATTGCTACTGTCGGTATACCAATCAGCCCCGGCTTTGCCTAGCTCAACATCTTCCATGTAGGAATCTTGCATCGCTCGCAGTTTCTTGGGAGTGTCTACCCCGGCGGGTCCACCAACGTATTGGCCTGTAGTTCCAACCCTGTTTTTTGCTTTACCGACACCATCGCGAATCGCTTTAGAAAGCTGCCGCCCTCCGCTCCGGGCAACCTTGCCACCCGCACCAAATGGTGCACCCGCGATTGCCAAGCCAGTGTTTAATGCAGAGCCCAGGTAGTCGCCGCCAGCATATTGTTCTTGTCCGTCTCTCAACATATCAAGAGCTGGTAGCGGACTTAGATCGGCAAGCGATTCTGCCATTCGGTATCTATTGCTGTTTGCTCCAAACGCATCACCAGCGCCCATTCTTAGCCTATCAGTGAAGGAAGGCGTGTACGGCTTCATTAGCTGAATGGGAGGCTTTACCGTCCCATCAAAACGTTGGAGAGAGTTAGCAGCTAAAAACTGTTCTCGCTGCGATGGCGTGAGCTGTGCCAGGAACTCAGGAGGGATTTGCGCCATGCGGCGTTTGGCCTCCAACGTCATGAATGGATTATAGCGTTCTGCCATGATGGACCTACTCTGACATGTCGCCAGTTCTGATTATTTCTGCGAGTTCTTTAGCGCGTGAAGGCACTTGCTTGGCGTATAAGGAATCGGGGTAGATGTTTACTGCCGCTTCCTCAAAATCACCCTTCGCCATAGCTGAATGATGATTGATGAATAGCGCATATCTGGTTGCCCCAAGGTTATAACCAAGAGACATCACCGCCGCCTTTCTCTCAACTGACAGATCGCTGAAATAATCGTAAGTGCTCATCTCTTTTTCAACGCGCTCAATATCAGCGTCGAGGAGCATTTCAGCTTCTGCCTCGGTGATTCCGAGAGAGGTAAGGTTACGCCCGAACCCAATTGATAGGTTGCCGTTGTCGCGATAAGGATGCAGCCGCAAACCTTCCTGACGCTTAAGGAGTTCTCGTATCATTTGGGGATCTCTGATTAGGTTGTGAGCTGTACCGTCGGGATGTCTTGACGATCTCAGGGAGTAGATAACAAGACCGGCACAAACCCACAATATCAAAATGGTAGCGTGTTTCACTGCGGATATGTAGTGTATTGTTCGCGTTTTTTTAGCAGTATTAGCGTCTTTTCTATGTCCCTGTATGCAGCCGCTAGGTTGTTTTCGTACTGGCGTAATCCAAGGCCTACGATCTTGGCGCGGTCCGCATTTGTGTACGCTTTGTTTGCTTCGTTCAGCCCCTGGTATAAGCGTTTGCTAATTATTGTGAGTGCTTTTTTTTCCTCGAGCTCACCTAAAGCTACGTCAATATCTGCAAACCTTGCGTCTCGCTTATGTTGCCTGTCGACATAGATCTCTAACCCGGAAACAATCTTCGAAGCCTGGAAGCTGCCCCGGTATTCAGCGAATCGCGACAGTGTCGAACTAGAGGGCCAGCCCTGCTCAATGGATTGCGCCTGATCGAGCCAGATGTTTATAAGATCATCGATGTATTCTTTAGTAATCTTGCTCATCGGTCGCCTGAATTCCTTCGAGCTTTTTCTCGAGCTCTTTATTACGATTCACAATTTCCCAATACATCACAATCAGATCAGCTCGTGGAGTATCTAGCGGCTTCCTGGCCTCCGCTTCTAAATACTCGACGTAATCTTGACCGTAAAAGTCGACCATCCAGCGTCTATAATTTAATATGTGCAAACTGTCTTTCATCAGCCATAGGTTTTCATGCGCGGTTTGCGGGTGAATGTTTTCTTCAAGGATTTTTGTGCGCTGATGCTTTCGAGAAATGAAGTGCCCTCCCTGGGCTTCTTTCCAATGAACTCTCGTGCCTGAAGGTACACAGGTCACCATTCCAAATTCATCCGCAGCTTTGAGTCTGACCATTCGCTGCATCTTTTTCGCAATTTCATCGACCAAGCGCGAGTAGGTGTAGCCCTCAACCCCTCGTTTCTTTTTCTTTTTCGGCGAGCGCCTTTTGACTGCGCGAGATGAAGTCGGACCAGGAGAATTTTTCGGCGTATCGGTCATATATCTGCCCTATGTATTCGTTAGCCTGGCTTATAGACAAAAGACTGCTGATGTCGACTATTGCCATCAGCTCGAGCTTCCGCTCAAACGACAGCCCAGCTTTAAAATTTTTGTCATATAGCTCTTTAAACTTTTCGTTACTGGCTCGCAGTAAAGGCACTCCGATTGTCAGCTTGCACTCTGCTTTAGCATGCTCCATATCGCCGCCGTAGAGCTGTTTAGCAATCTCCCGGTACATTGCATGCTGAAGCATGTTTTGTTGCCCAGAGCGCCTCCTGGCATCGAATATGGTGATTATGAGCTCGCCGCTCTGTGTCAGGCTTTCTTCAATTAGATCGTTAAGATGCTTTAACTGATCCATGCGACTGATTCTGAAATGTTCGCCGTCCATACCGTATGCACACCCTTTCGATAACCTATAGATACCCTATGCAGACCCTATGCAGACCCTATCTTTCGGACATCTCAAAATGAATACGTTGGAGGTTAGGCCCACCTACAAATTGCCGACTTGGGTGCTGCCACAGACCGACAGTGTTCTCCCAGGGGATGTGCCTGTTTTTGGCGATGACCAATTTAGTATCTGGCTTGCTCAAGTGCTCTAGGTCTTCCTCTGAAAGATGCTCACCGATTCTCTGGAGCTCCTGAAGGCGTTGTTTCTTCTTGTCCGACCAGACGATGGCAAGAATGCTTGAGAGCTGCGAAATAGCGCCGCTACCGAGCGCATCAAAACGTGTAGGCACATACTCATCACCGCCCTTCTCAGGCTTTCTGGCGTGATGTACGACGGCGAGGTGGACGTTAAAGCCTTTTGCCAGAGAGACGAGCATTGCGTAGAACCCGCGCTCTTTTTCATTATCGCCGCAGACCCCCTCAACCATTTGAAGGCAGTCGATGACGATGAATCGGGCGCCGTAATCTCTGACCATTTTTAAAATTAAGGCGTAAACCTCTAGCGACTTAACCGTTCCAACGTGGTCATAAACCAATATCCGATTTGCAGACCAATCGAGATACTGGGCCTTCAGCTCATTAGTTGGGTCTGTCGCGCCGAGTGATTGCTTACACAGGAGCTCGCCGATAGATCGCACATCCATCTCTAGCGAACATAGACCTACAACATGATCTTTCGCCGCAAAGGCGACTATCTGATTAAGCACTGACGATTTCTTATGACCGTCGATTCCTATCCAGGTAGAGATACAACCGAACTGGAGCACCACTTTATCTTGCAGCTTAGACCAGGGTGTCTGAATGCCTTGGAGCGCAACGCTTTCGCTAGTGTCGGCTAAGATGGTTTCTTTGTGCCGATCTAACCAGTTGACCCGGTGCTGCGTTTTTTCAGCAAGGACAGAATTTAAATGTTCCTGAGAAAAATCTGAGACTGAGATTCTGTCGATGTTCATATCATGATTTCTTTTTTGGACGTTGGGGGCAAGGCTTCTTCTGCCCAGGTCTCCCACAGGCGGCGCTTGAGGATTCGGCAAACGTGAGGAAAGTTAGGATCGAACTGATCAGTTTCTCGCAGCGCAAGTTTGCGACGGTATTCTGATTGGGAAATTCTGAGGAGAGCGGCAACATCTGAATCTGAAAATTTGAGTTTCTGCCACTCGCGGTAGGCTTCGGACTTGCTACCCTTACTTCCCAACGTTGGGGTGAAGATTGCCCAGAAAAAATTAAAGTTGTCTGGATACTTTGCCGTGAGTTTGTTTTCGACACTGCGGGTCGACATATCTTTTAGATTTAACTTAGATAGATTATCGTTAATCAGATCATCGTTAATCAGTTCATCGTTAATCAGATCATCGTTAGATCTATTTACTTTAGATCTTTGCATGGAGTGTGCCAACTCCACCGGAGTGCTGTTTTCAGCCTCCCGCAGTTTCGTTTTCACACTAGCGGTTTGCATCACATAAACTGTGCCGCTAAAGCATCCGTGGCTATTATATTTCTGAACCTCATCGATCATGCCAAGTTTCATTAATATATTTTTTGCACGGACAAACCTGGTCTTACCCAGGCTGAAAAATTCACGCATCTCTACCGCTGTCGCTGCTTGACCGTCAGGAAGCATTCCGAAGTAGCTGTAGAGAGCAACCGCAACTGCATCTCGTTGTTCTAACACGAGCTTAGAGGTCATGTACGAGACCCCAGCAGTCGTTACTCTTTAATCTTGTAACAATGTCTTTAATCCAAACCTTGTCGCTGTCTGAGCATTCCCTGCCATCTAATCTGTCGTTAATTATTCCCGCACGAATGATCACCATGTTCGCGAGATCGTTTCTAGGGTCATAAGGAGGCCGTTTAAAGGGCATATCGTTGGCAAACAGGTCAGAGACCTTCAGACCTACCGCCTCTAACACTTGCTCTTTAGAACACCCAGAATGGCAGTATATGAGTGTGCATTTGCGACCATCGGTGAGGTAGAGGGTTTCTGACGTAGAATCGCAGACCGGGCAAACGGCTGTGTACTTGCCATCACCCAATCGCCTGGCATTGTAGAACTGCGACAATGCTTTGGCGTCATTCATCGATCATCTTGCCTCTTGGCTCGAGTTTAATCGCGACAATCACTTCTTGAGGTTTTGGGTATCCGTACATAGCGCCGCAAGCATGGACAGCTTTTGCTTGGATCTTTTTTGTCTCGACGAGCTGGTCATCGGTCCAGACTCCAACGTCCCTGTTGCCAGAGATCATTTTTTGAATAGCAACAGGCTGAAATCCAAAATGTTCTGCTGCTGCGCGGTACGTGAGACCCTTAGAGCTGATCCATTCTTTCAGTGGTGTCGGACGCTGATAAGTTGTCGGGTACATAGGCACTCCATATTTTAAGTACCAGTAGTGTACAAAAAGTATAGATCAAATACAAAAAAAACTAGAACTCTTTTAGTTCAGCATCAAACTTTTTCATTAATTCAGCGTGATCAGAGTGCAATTTCTCTAAGGCTATTTTTTGTTTGTAGATAACACTTTTAAATTTCAGCTCTTTTTCAGCTCTTGACGATTCCGCGCCGATTAAGGAATAGACAGAAACGCCAAGGTATTCAGCTAGTAGCATTGCATAACTGAAATCTAAACGATTTGAAAAGGCTGGATTTAACAGGGAATAGACTTGCTTAAGAGTAAGGACTGTCTCTCGCTCAACGTCAGCTTGCGATTTTCCTTGACGCGCTAATTCAATTCTTGCGTTTTTTCTAAATACTTTTACTAGTTTCATAGTGAGACCATACAATTAGTATGATCTTGCTGTCAAAGGTTTTAAAGTTATCCGTAAATAATATTGATTGCATAGCCCATAACCTCAAAGTTTTTTAGGTCGGGTTTGCTTTTGTTTTTAACGACTCTCCATTTTTTGTCATTTTTTAGCAGCCAGGTTCGATTTTTTGTCACAGGCCAGCTTTCATCTTTAAACCAAAAGCTATCTGGTCGTTTAATTGCGATGAACGAGCCAACAGGTAAAAAGCCTCCATCGAGAAATTCGCTCATATCGCAGTCTGGTCCAGCCTCAATATTTATTTTGCAGTCAACGTGCAAAACTTCTAACTCATTGTAACCAGTAGAAAATTTTATATTTTCGTTTCTTGGCTCATCGCCGGATAAAGTGCCAATCACTGGCAATTCAATTTGATCAACAAATATGAAGTTAGAATCTATGTCACGAGGATCAACGCCAAAAAAATTTGCAGCTGTTACAACGTCCTTACGAGGGATCGATCTTGCGCCAGTTAAGTACAAACCAAGTGCAGATTGAGACCAGCCCATGTCTAACGACGTTTGTGTGATGCTTTTCTTTGTTGTTTTCTGATAATTATCAAAGATTTGTTTAAGGTTTTTCATAATAAATTTACGTTTTTATTTTTATTTTGAGCTCAGCCTGGCTAATTCCAGGCTTCTTATCTGGCAGTGTTTATACAAATTAATAAAATTAAATGCGATTTGCTACCCTTTCTGGTATTGAGGCCGCTCAAGTTTTCGGGCAAGTTTACTTTCCAGCCATACATAATGTATTGGTTTCACCTAGAAAGCCTGGTGTAATACTTATATATAGACTGTACATGATATAGACTTTCGGTTAGGATCTTGTTTTTGATCCCTTATGATACTGCAAAAAGCCGAGTCTATAAATGCTTAAGAATGAAGAAAGCACAAGATTAAAAGCCCTCTGGGTCGCGAAGGCAGGTTCTCTGAACTTGACCTACGCCAAAGCTGCTGACTTTATGGGGTTTAAACCGGGCGCGATAAGCTCGGTGAGCCACATGCTCAACGGCATTAATGAGATTAATCTTAAACGTGGAATTCAATTCTGCGAACTTCTGGAAATTCAACTAAGCGATTTCAGTCATCGGCTTAAAGAGGAAGCCGAGAAAGTATCAAGCCAGGTCCGAGGTAGTAGCGGGGATAGCCCAGACGCTGCTGATGTTGGATGGCTTGTCGGGGAAGATGACATGACGATCCAAGACATCATCCGAAACTCAAGCGGTGCGTCGAACAAGGTGTTCTGGCATGGGCCGCACAGTAAACAGACTTATGCGTTAGAAGTGGTATCAGAAGCAAACAACCCTACTCTGCCATCAGGCGCAATTGCCTTTATCGATTTCGAAGTACAACCTAAGCCCGGCAAAATGTTCTGCCTAGTTAGGGACGGAAATTTAACCTTTGCAAAATACCTCGGCGATAACGTTGCAACGTTGGTAAACGAAACCTTCCCTGACCCAGTGTTTAAGATAACTGGCGAAGAAGAAATTATCGGCTGCGTATTAGGACATCAAATTCAGGGATGACCCCTGTTTTTTTTGGCTTTCGAACTATATAAAATATATACTCACTATACAAAACAAACAGGAGCCGTGATGAAAGGACCAAGAGAAGATTTAAACCTCGCCCTTAAAGCGATATCTGCTGACGTAGGCCCAATAAAAATGGACAGCGATACTAAGCAATGGAGCTACGCCTCTCTTAAAGCTCTGGTCGCCGCTATCAAGCCAGGTTTAGCTAAACACGGATTAGTCTGTTCACACCACTCCGCGAGCGAATATCGTGGCGATGCGGTGGTGTATGTCGTCACGACTACCATCACCCATATCGAAAGCGGTGAAACGATCTCGACACACGGCTCATCGGTAATGGATCGACCTTCCTCCGATCAAGAGTACGGCAAGAAAAGCACTTACTGGCGACGATACAACCTCCAGCTCCTGCTTAATCTGACATTCGATAAGGACATGGACGACACGGACGGCATGACCGGACCTGGCGATGTGGTCGTCGAAAAAGCGCCAGAGCCAATACCTGAGATGGAGTTATTGCTGGCAAGCGTAATAAGAAAAGTAGAGGGAGCATCAGATACTACGGAATTAGCCAAACTGCATACGCAGTGCAAAGCGAAATATCAGGCGCTTGATAAGGTGTACCAAGATCGTTATTCGGCAACTGCCAGCTACCTAAGATCTAAACTACCAGAAGCAGATGCCAATGCAGCAGTTGAGTAAGGCTTGGTTTTTAGCCCGCAGGGGAAAACTCACCGCATCGAGAGTCGGAGAGATTATGCCTGGTAAGCGAGGGGCGTATCTAAAGGCGAGGGATGACCTGTTAAGCGAGCTCGTTAATCAGCGGCTCGGTGTCAGAGAAGAGCCAACAGGCATGCACTTTGCTCAGAAGGCGATGGATTGGGGAACGAAATGGGAGCCAGTAGCGCGACAGGCCTACGAGCTGAAGACAGGCGATCTATGCGAAGAGCTCGGGCTGATTGACCACCCAACGTTGGAAGGAATGGCGGCAAGCCCAGACGGAAAGCTGATCCTAGAAAACAAACTCATAGAGATCAAATGTCCATTCTCCGATAAGCAGGATGCGCTAATCGACCTGCTAATTGATGAAGTCCCGGTGACTGAGCCTATATGGCTAGAGCGAATCGATTCGGGCTATCAATGGCAGATGTTGTGCCAGATGGCATGCACCGGGGCTGAAGCAATGGACTTTGTCCAATACGACTCGCGGGTCGAAGAGGCCTTTAAATGTATTGTTATTCCCTTCCCGAGAGATGAGGAGCGGATAGATCAAATGCTCGAAGAGGCTAGTAAGTTTTTAAATGAGGTTAATATTAAAGTAACTAAAAGGAGATCGAGAAGTGGCAGAATTTACTGAGGAAGGCACGTTTACATTAAGCCCTGTAAAAGACAAAAAAGAAGATTGGCATGCCGATTTTAGTGGCTCAATCAATTTAGACGGAAATTGGTACTTCCTTAATGCCAATAAGCGAACTGGGTCCAATGGCAGTTTTCTTAGTGGCAAAATCGGCGTAGCAAAGAAACCCAAGGAACCTACAAGCAGCCCGGCTCCTAAAAAAGACTTTAATTTCGACGATGATATGCCGTTTTAGGAGGTGATATGACTTCAGAATTTATCCATCGGAAACGATACGCTGAAGAGATGGGCATAACTGATAACGTGGTGAAGAACTGGATGTCTCGTCATTGGACTAAAGGGACGCACTACAAAATCGTAGGCAAGCAGACTTTTGTGAACTCGCGGGAGGCGAACAAATGGCTAAAAGAATATGGGACGGAGAACCAAATATAGATGAAAAGGGAGGCAAGTTTCGCATTCAGATTAAAAAAAATAATAAATTCGTCGTAGATGAAATAATTGTCGATTCTGATGTGGCTCGTAAATCTGATCTTATTCGAGTTAAAAAGATTAGAGATGAATATGTGGCTAAGTTGTTGCTCGGCAATCCTCTGCATGAGAAGAAAGAAACGCCAGAGCAAATCCTGAAAGCCTACACGCACTTCGAAAAGGCTGTTGATGAGTTCTTATTAAGGGGATTAAAAAACCCAACAGACAGAACGCTGTCTGACTACTCTAAGATTCTCCGAAATACTTGGGGTCCGCTTATCCGGGATCGTCGCCTTAACGAAGTAACCAAGCTAGATTTAGAAGACTTTTTCTACGAGAAAAATTGGGTTGGCAAAAAAGCAGTCTTCATGAGGGATTGGTCGCCGAAGTACAGAAAGAATTTGCTAGGTCCACTTAGCAAGCTATTTAACTATTTCGAAATACAGCCCAATCCCTGCAAAGGTGTACTGGATACCTCATCGGTAGGGTCGCGAAAGCAATCTAAGTTCAAGCCTTATAAGCCAACTGAGATAAATAAAATTTTAGATAGGTTGGAGGGTGATAGTAAATACTATTTCCAATTTGCCTTTGCAACAGGGATGCGACATCAAGAAATACTGGCTTTGAAATGGTCAGATATCGATGGGCGCATTGCAACCGTCCAACGTTGTATTTCAAATTATCGGATTGAGGAGAGAGTCAAAACTGACTTTATGGGGCGAGACGTTCTCTTAAATGGATCTGCGCTAGATGCAATTAATAAAGCACAGACACGTTGGGGAAAGGGCTTTGTTTTCCCGCAGCCAGACGGTGACTATTACAAGAAACCTAAGCGATTTCGTTTAGCCT
>ERZ807291.8261-NODE-8261-length-11673-cov-11.984679_pt1 | contig 11673 bp, 10 predicted proteins | sample MGYA00521257_ERZ807291 | MGnify/ENA primary metagenome ERZ807291 (study PRJEB31413, sample SAMN03169783) | marine metagenome | biome: Marine; feature: Water; material: Subsurface seawater | place: North Sea | collected 2011-04-28 | depth 1 m m ...
ATTCTCTATTCGACGGAGATGCACCGCTGTCAGTGAATTTCTATCCCAGAAACCTTTCTCTAATAAAGGGACTGGATGAACATCCTCCGGTTGCCAAACTGGAAAAGTTTACCCGCGGCTATTTTGCGATGTCTGAAAATAATGGATCGATTGCCATGACCGATCTACGGATGGGCTCTGAGCCGAACTATGTTTTTAAATTCCGAGTCGCAGAGCTTGAGGAAACAAAAAATATTCCGGCTAAGCCAATAAGAATTCAGACTATTCGCGACTGGAGCCAATTGCCCTGGCTCTGGGCGAGAATCTGGAGCAAGCAAGCCCATCCCGAATAAAAATAATTAGAGTCTTTTTTGAAGATTCTAAAAAAAATTCACTTTTTTGAATCCAATTTCAAAAAACGAACGAATACTCATGTGGTGTCAAATATTAGACACTTAAATTTTAACCTAAATTAAAACACATGAAAAAAGTAATCACATCCGTAATCTCACTCGTAACGATGGCATCCCTATTGGCTGGTGCTCCCAAAAAAGACATTGTCGATACCGCAGTTGAAGCAGGCAGTTTCAAGACTCTTGTAACCGCGGTTAAGGCAGCAGGCTTAGTTGAAACGCTTAAAGGTGACGGCCCCTTTACTGTATTTGCCCCGACAGATGAAGCTTTCAAAAAGTTTTGGCCCGAGACTCTGAAAAATCTTCTCAAACCAGAAAACAAAGATAAACTACAAATGTTGCTCAGTTATCATGTGATTTCCGGCAAAGTCAAAGCCAAGAAAGCCAAGAAATTGGAAACTGCTGAACCATTGAGTGGTGGTTCCTTAAAACTTTCAGTGAAAGACAAAGACTTATTCATCAACTCTGCAAAAGTTGTGAAAGCAGATATCAAAACTTCAAATGGTATCATCCATGTGATTGATGGAGTGCTTATTCCAAATGTCATGAAGGATTCACATAAAAAGACCAGCAGTACCAACCACATAATCAGGCAGGCTATTCATAAAGGAGTCCCCATGTTTAATTCTGGTCACCATGCTCAAACTGCGGCACTGTACATGAAAGCAGGTAATGAAATTCTTGGACAATGCTCTTCCTCCGCCTGCCCTGTTTCTACAAAGGCAATCAAGTCTGCTATGCACAAAGCATCCGCTGAAAGTTGCCCAACATCCCAAGCTTGGATTATGAGAAAGGCGTTTGATCATGTCCTTACTTCAAATAATTAATTTTCCAAATTAAATAGGCGGGTCTGCCTAAATGGAGGCCCGCCAATTCTTTCTCTTTTAAACAGGCATTCCGATTATCAGCTTCCGCTTTAATTATTTCCAATCATGAAAACCTTTCGAACATTTCTCCTGTCCATATCATTGATCATATTCCTACATTCTTCTTTCTTGCATGCAGCTAATCCAGCTGAAGCAAAAACTATCGGCCGAACCATTCGTGAAATCCCTGAACTTTCCAGTTTTCTACAACTACTAGAAAAAACGGGAATTGGTTCTTCATTGTCAGAATCTATTAATAGCAGATACACCGTTTTTGCTCCGGTTGATTCCGCATTTAAGAAACTACCCCAAGGTGCGGTAAAAACTTTACTTGATCCACGAAATGATGACCGCCTAGAAGAAGTATTTCGTTTTCATGTGAAGGAAACAGCGGAGGCTCCTATCTTTATCGAAAAATATTCGCTACTTCGTATGACAACGCGTCAATTTGTGTCGATTAATTACACAAAAGGAACGATCGGAGACGCAAAATTTACGGGGAAAATTATTCCCTGTTCGAATGGAGTCATCTATCTCATCGATACAGTTCTTACTCCTACAACAGATGATCTGTTCCAAAGACTTCAAAAAGACGGTCGTTTCACGATTTTCACCAAAGCAATAACAGCCAGTCGCCAAGGCAAACTGTTTCAAAACATGCACAGTCTCTACACCACCTTTGCCCCGACTGATGCCGCGTTTAAAAAACTTCCAACTAAGGTTCTCGAGTCCTTATTCCTCCCCGAAAATGACGAACGTTTAGAAGACATTATTAAGCACCACATCACTGAAAGCGTTTATGCGTTTGGTAAGTCTTCCGGTGGCAGAAGTAGTCTGGGTGTGGCAGATGTTACTCCATTCAGTGCATTTGGCCAGCAGTTGAACTATAAATTTGACGGTGAACAGGCAACTATTGATGAAGCGAGAATTATAGAGACAGATATACCCTGTGCCAACGGAATCATTCATGTGGTTGATTCAGTTATTCTACCTGCTGAACATAGCTTGCTTGAAATACTAAAAAGCGAAAAGAGATTCAGTACATTAGTTCGTCTGCTTGAAATCACTGGGCTTGACCTCCCAGTAGCCTCATCTTCATTTTACACCGTATTTGCGCCTGTTAACAAATCATGGGAATCCGAACCCTACGCGTCCTTAGTTAAAAACCCGACTGGTTCCAACAGAGAAGCACTTTTTGGTATTTTAGCACGTCATGTGATTACAGGTAAGCATGTCAGCGAAAACTGTAGGCCATACAACAAACTAAGAACGATACATGGAGCTCCAATTTACCTTACGAAAACCAATTCCACATCTAAAATTAGCGGTATCAAAATTCTTGAAACAGACAACGAAGCTTTCAATGGTTTAATCAATGTAATCAGTTCTATAATTCCTGACCCAATGGAATTACCTGAAAGAGATATTACAACAGTAGATGCGATTCTATTTATTCAAAAAAGTCTGAAGGAAGGCTCTAATCTTTACGAGCAAGGCAACTATGAGGCAAGTTGGCGATCGTTCACTAAGAATGGATATGAATTCCTTTCAAAATACTCTTCATTTTGTTCCTCATCCCAAAACAATAAGCTGAAATCAGTCATCGTTGATGATCAACCCGTTTCCCAATTCGCAGCGGAAGCATGGAAATCTCGTAATGTATTCCGTGATACACTCCGAATACTCGAACAAAAAGATGACAAGATCGTCGATTCCTACCTTATGCAACTACCCAACAAAGAAAGATTTGGACGCTGAGATGGATATTTTTAAAAATGATTTTAGTTGATACAGCTGATGGTAAAAGTCATCTTTTGATTTCTCTCTTAATGCATTTTCGAAACTTTATTCTTTTTTCAAATATTCGATCCTTCGAGATTGTGCTGGGAATAGTGCCGCCATCGGAAAGCCAAGGGTCACCCACAACTTATCTCCTCCCCTTGGTCGCAAAGGGGGATGAATCAGCGATGAGAAGGTGCATTGATTCATATGGTCCGCTTGTTTGGAGTATCGTCTGCCGCCGAATTAGCGAAAGAGTGGATGCAGAGGAAACATGCCAGGAAATCTTCACAGAAGTCTGGCGTATTGCGGGTAGGTTTGATTCCAAAATATCCAAAGAATCAACTTTTATTGGAATGATCGCCCGGAGACGCTCGATTGACTGGCAGCGCAAACAGAATCGACTTCCCGCACTGGCCAACTTAGACAGCCTACCCGAACTTTCCACTCCATCTACAAATAATCTTCATTCGATTGATCGTTCTGAGCTTTGGAATATCCTCAAAGAGCTCCCCTCGGATACATTAAACTTGTTCTCTTTACACTTTGAAAAAGGATTAACCCACGATGAGATTGCTCGGCAAACAAAGTTGCCTATTGGTACTGTTAAAACGAAATTACGCCGTGGACTGATTGAAGCTCGCAAACTACTCAAAGAATTCAACCACGGGAGAGGAGTTGCCAAATGAGCATGGAAAAAACATTAGCGCGATTCGAAGAATTAGATGCCGGTAGAGTGCTCGGCGATCTTACTTCCGAAGAAACTTCGGAGTGGCAAATCCTGGTAACTGACATAGAGGATGTTCATTCCATCGAGCTTGAACTTCTTGCCACTGAATTGGAACTTAAACATGTACAACCCTGCGATCTTTCCAGCTCCCTCTCAAATAAACTTGCTGACACGATCCCTGCTTTTTCCAATAAAAATATCAATCAACCTGCTGACCAAATTATTTCTATTCTGCCTTGGTTGGGCTGGGCAGCGGCAGCCTGCTTGCTTGCTTTCTTCAACCTATCCGACTCTGTTAAACCGCTGACTCCTACAGAATTAACGGACGCTCAAAAATTTGAGGCCCTCATCAAGGAGGCACCCAACACTCTACGATTGGCTTTTTCTTCGGCAAGTGATCCATACAAAGAAATCAGTGGTGAAGTAATATGGAACGACGATCTACAGGAAGGTTATATGTCCCTGATCAACCTACCAGTTAACGATCCCAATCAAAATCAATACCAGCTTTGGATCGTCGACCCAAAACGAGATGAATTACCTGTGGATGGGGGCGTCTTCGATATTCCTTACGGAAGTAAAAATGCAATAATACCCATTCGGAATGCACTTCAAGTCTCTAAGCCAGCTGCTTTCGTTATCACATTGGAGCAACCGGGTGGTGTTGTGAAATCAAAACAAGAAATCGTTGTGGCATTGGCTAAATCCTAATTTTCTAAGTTTGCCCTAGTTTAATTTAGGATGAGTACTCATATCAGCATTCTTATTTTAATATTTTTACTGGGGAACGGATATTATTATTCTGAAGCAAAGCCTACATCGGAAGGTGATCTAGTTACACCCAAAATGACTGAAAATCATCCGGGTCCGGGGAAGCGCGTTAAGCAATTCGCTCCCCAATACAGGTCTACCCAAGTATACCATTCTCTTTATCTGCCTACTGATTGGGTGAAAGATAAGACCTACCCCATGCTTGTCGAATATACCGGAAATAAATTTCCGGCTTGTGGGTCGAGCGGAGAGGTCAGGGACGCAAACCTTGGCTATGGCTTAAGCGGAGGGAAAGGTTTTATCTGGGTCACCATGCCCTACATTCAAGAAGGAAAAAAAGAAAATGCGGTGACTTGGTGGGGTGATCGTAAAGCCACCATCGACTACTGCAAAGAAAACATCCCTCGCATCTGTAAGCAATTCGGAGGAGATCCCGAAAATATATTCATCTGCGGATTTTCCCGTGGTGCCATTGCATGTAGTTATATCGGGCTAGCGGATGAGGAAATTGCTGCGTTTTGGAAGGGAATGATCGCTCACGATCATTTCGACGGTCAGCAAGAATGGGGATACCCAAAAAGTGACCGGGCATCTGCCCTCAATCGACTCTCACGCCTGAAAGGTCGTCCCGTTCTGGTATGCGGAAACGCCAATAACTACCTGAAAAACCATTCCGAACTTGGAAACTTTACTTTTTTGCCCGTCCCCGTGACCAAGATTTTCGACATTCCTGATGGTTTGGTCATCCACCCACACACAGACCTTTGGGCCCACAGAAAAAGCTCCACACGAAAAACAGCCCGAGACTGGTTAGCAAAACATATCTCGCCAAAAAAATAACCCTCTTGCATAAGAATCCTTTTGCTTTCATTACAAAAAATCTTTGAACATAGATTATTTATAATGAAATATTCCAGTAAACTACTCTTTCTTACCTGTATTTCTGTTAACGCCCTGATTTTTGCCAAAGAAAATCGCCCCAATATCATACTCATCATGGCAGATGACATGGGCTACGAAGCCTTGTCTTCCAATGGAAGTGAATCGTGCAAATCACCCAACCTGGATAAATTAGCCGAACAGGGTGTGCGCTTCACCAATTGTTTTTCCAATCCAATCTGTACTCCTTCAAGGGCAAAGATAATGACAGGGCAGTACAATGTAAGAAACTATGTGAAGTTTGGCATGCTTGACCGCGGACAAACGACTTTTGCCCATCAACTCAAAGATGCTGGTTATGCCACCTGTATCGCCGGTAAATGGCAACTGGGCAATCAACCCGGCTCACCCCAGCATTTTGGATTCGAAAAATCCTGTCTTTGGCAACACACACGCTCAGGTCGGTCTAATGAAAACGGGAAACGGATTGATCGGCGTTTCGTCAATCCAATGCTTGAGTTCAACGGCAAAGAAAAGGACTACACGAATGGTGAATACGGTCCCAAGGTATGCACCGATTTCATTTGTGACTTTATCGAGGAGAACAAAAAGAATCCTTTCCTTGTCTATTTCCCCATGATTCTCACCCACTGCCCTTTTGATCCTACGCCTGACTCGAGTGACTGGGATCCAAAAAGACTTGGATCCACTTCTTATAAAGGCGACAAAAATGATCCGCAACGACACTTCCGTGATATGGTTGCCTATGCGGACAAAATGGTTGGTCAGATCGTAAAACAGCTCGAAAAGTCAGGGGTTCGTGACAACACCGTCCTAATCTTCACGGGCGACAATGGAACCGACAAACCCATCGTAACACCTTGGAACGGCACGGAAGTCGTGGGAGGTAAAGGATCCATGAGTGACAACGGCACCCGCGTTCCCTTAATTGTAAACTGGCCAGCAGGCATCAAAAAGCCCGGTCGGATAACTGACGAACTTGTTGAGTTCACGGACATGATGCCCACCCTTTGTGAAATTTCCGGTGCCAGTCTGCCAAAGAATCACCCTACAGATGGTGCAAGTATCCTTCCCATTCTTACCAACAAGAAGAATGTTCGACAAAAAGATTGGATCTACATCTGGTACCGGGATCAGGTCATGGTCCGTAATAAAAAATATTCCCTTCTTGCCAAACATAACGGTAGCAATGCCAAACTCACCCGCTACAAAGGCCAGTTCGATGGCAAGGAATTGGATAACCAAAAGCTGACCAAAGCAGAAAACACGATTAAAAAAGAATTTGAAGGAATCCTTGCTGAGATGGCTAAGACCCGCCTTTCCACTGCCAGCAAGGAAGGCAGAGAAATGGGGCTAAAGAATAAATCCAACCGGTAAGACTTACCATTTCGTGCAATGAAACTACTTTCCTTTTTTCTCTCTCTTTTCTTTGCGACATCTCCAGTCTGGTCAAAACCTAACCGCACACGTCCCAACTTTATCCTCATTATGGTGGATGATATGGGCTACTCAGACCTTGGTTGCTATGGTGGTGAAGTCAAAACCCCAAACATTGATAAACTGGCAAAAAATGGCCTGAGGTTTACTCAGTTTTACAACACGGCCAAGTGCCATACCACACGAGCCGAACTTCTCACCGGTAACTACGCCTACTCGATTGGGGACAATCACATGGAACATGGTGCCACTTTTGGTGAGGTGCTACGACCCATCGGTTATCGAACCCTGATCTCAGGCAAGTGGCATCAGGTACCTCTCCCCACCACCCGTGGTTTTGACCGCTACTACGGATTGGCCGATGGATGCAGTAACTTCTTTAACCCCGGCGTTAAAGCACGTCCGGGTGAGGGCCTACCGGGAAGAAAACGATCATCCCTAAGACGTTGGGCCATCGAAGACAAAGTGATCATGGGCTACACCAGCCCTGACAAGAAGTTTTATCACACCGACGCCTTTACTGATTACGCAATCGACCGTCTTGATGAATATAAGAACGAAGAAAAACCCTTCGTCCTTTACCTTCCCTATACTGCCCCCCACTACCCTCTTCATGCCTGGCCTGAAGATATCGCCAAGTACCGGGGTAAATACAAGATCGGATGGGATAAAATTCGTGAGCAACGTTTCAAACGGATGAATGAAATGGGCATCATCGGCCCAAATCACAAGCTCACTCCAAGGGCTTCCAAAGCATGGGATGACTTAACCGACGAGCAAAAGGATGCCGAGGATCTCAAGATGGCGGTATACGCCGCCATGATAGACAGGGTAGACCAAAACCTTGGGCGTCTTTTTGACAAGGTCAAGGAACTGGACGAGTGGGACAACACCCTTATTATGTTTCTCACTGACAACGGTGCCTGTCCCGAACAACCGAACACCACTCCGAATATTCCTCCCGGACCCGTAGAGAGTTACCGCACAGTCTCGGTTGGCTGGGCCAACGCCAGCAACACTCCCTACCGCAAATTCAAGTCAACCGATTACGAAGGTGGCATTCGTACTCCTTTCATCGCTCATTGGCCGGGTGTAATCAAACCTGGCATGACCAATCAGGTGGGTCATATCATCGATGTGTCTGCAACCTTTAGAGACATCACCGGAGCAAAGTATCCAAAGAAGATCCTGGGCAATAAGACCAAGCCCCCGCTTGGCAAGTCTCTACTACCAATCTTTCAAGGGAAAGAGCGCGAACCACACAAAGAAATATACTGGCACTTCAACCGGGCAAATGCGGTCAGGCAGGGTGACCTGAAAGTGGTGAGAGCCGGTAAGGCATGGGAACTCTACGACCTGAAGGCCGACCCTACGGAGATAGACAACCTGGCCGAAGTAAAACCGGATAAAACCGCCGAACTCGCTAAGATGTGGGAAGACTGGAAACTGGATTACCAAAAGAAACCAAAGTAAAGGCACTGAGTTACTTGAGAAAATTCCTTCCTTTTTTCATGGGGGCATTCCTCCTGTTTGGTTCGGTTCATGCTACAGAAAAACAGGGGCTCGAAATCCCAACTGTCTCAAAAGTACACCGTAAGGTAATTTTCCCACAGGGGGACGGAGGATCCAAATACTTTCGGATTCCCGCAATCATCACTGCGAAAAACGGAGACTTGATTGCCGTTATCGATGCCCGGCGTAATACCACCCGTGATCTTCAGCACACTCGTAATATCGACATCGCTTACAAAATCAGCACGGACAATGGTGATAATTGGAGTGAGATTAAATTCATGACCGACTTTCCTGACGGGGAGGTTGGATCAGACGCATCACTTATATTAGAAAGGACAACTGGTAAAATCTTCTGCTTCTACAACTATCTCAACCACGATACAGAGTTCAATAAATCAAGACCTTCAAGAGTTGCGGTAAATTATCGATTTTATTTACAGACAAGCGAGGACCATGGGAAGACCTGGTCCAAACCCATCGATATTCGTGATCAAGTACTCCCTGCATCTGTAACCAAGAGAGACTTTGTGTTCGTCACCTCAGGAAGGGGAATTCAGACACGCTCAGGAACCCTTGTGCACACAATTGTACATGTCGGCAAAGGGGGTTATCTGTTCGGCAGTGATGATCAAGGTAAAACCTGGGCAGCGTTACGACATGCATCTCTTTTCTCTCCGGCCAACGAGTCCAAAATCCTCGAACTTTCGGATGGAACATGGATGATTAATGCCAGATTAAATGGATCGGGCCATCGTTATATTCATCGATCGAATGATAACGGAAAGAATTGGTCAGGAAGTAAAGATAGCAGTCTGCCAGATCCTGGATGTAATGCAGAACCTATTCTCTACACGAGCAAGTTGGATGGTTATAAGAAAGATCGTCTTCTTTTTGTTAATGCACAAAGTTCAAAAGGACGAAAGAACCTGGTTCTTTCCCTCAGCTATGACAGTGGACAAACCTGGGCACATAAAAAATGTATTGAAAAAGGACCTTCAGGTTATTCTTCGATTACGATCTGTAAAAATGGAGATATTGGTATTTTCTTCGAAAACGGAACCAAAATGACCTTCGTACGGGTAACCCTGAAAGATTTAACCGATGGAAAAGACAAACTAAGCAAACCCTACCAAATGTAATGAAAATACTTTTACCCGCCCTAATAATTATCTGCTCAACCCTTTATGGGAAACTCCCCAATGTGGTCATTCTCTACGCCGACGATATGGGTGTTGCCGATGTTTCCTACGGCAATCCAAAAGCCAAGATTCAGACACCACATCTGGACAAATTGGCATCGCAGGGTATGACCTTCACCGATGGGCACAGTTCTTCAGGTATTTGTACGCCAAGTAGGTTCGCATTGTTGACCGGACAACACCACTGGCGCCGATTTCACGGCATAGTAGGAGCCTTTGGAGAAACGGTCTTCGAGCCCGAGGACTTCACTATCGCCAAGATGTTTAAGAAAAAGGGCTATCGTACGGGTTGTTTTGGAAAGTGGCACCTGGGTTGGGACTTTGATGCCATTCGTAAACCGGGTGCAAAAAAAGGAGATCCCCGTGCCGAGTCCTATGACTGGACAAAACGCTTTCCGGACGGTCCCCTAGATCAGGGCTTCGACTACTATTTTGGAGACGGAACTATCAACTTCCCTCCGTATTGCTGGATCGAAGGAGATCGCTTCGTTACCATTCCCACTAAGCCTGTCATCAAATCTACGCCACTTGCGGGTGGGGGCTCTTTTCGTCCTGGACCGATGGCCGAAAGTTGGAACCCATACGACATCCTGCCTACCATCACCCAAAAGACCATCGAGTGGATTTCGAAGCAGGAAAAAGATCAACCCTTCTTCGCTTACCTCGCTTTTAATTCGCCTCACTATCCGATCGTCCCAAACAAGCCTTATCATGGAAAATCGCAAGCTGGTTACTACGGGGACTTCGTCATCGAAACCGATGCCATGGTAGGAAAAGTGCTTAATGCACTTAAGAAAAACGGCTTCGCTGATAATACACTCGTCGTTTTCTCTGCGGATAACGGACCAGAAACCCACGCCTTTGAAAGGTTACAGAAATTCGATCAATGGAGCTCCGGAAAATATCGTGGAGTCAAACGCGACATCTATGAAGGCGGACACCGTGTCCCTTTCATTGTACGGTGGCCCAGTAAAATAAAACCAAACAGCATTTCCAATGAAGTAGTGAGCCAAGTTGATTTGGCCGCCACTTTTGCGAGGATTATAGATTACCCACTTGAGAGAGAAGAGGCGATCGATAGTTATAATTTGCACCCGGTTTTTGTAGGGAAGAAATATTTGAAACCATTACGAGTTGCGACCGTCCAGAACACTTCAGCTAAAAAATTCGCTATAAGACAAGGAGATTGGGTATTGATAGACGCACCTACCGGTGCCGCAAAGAAGGAACAGAATGACTACCTTGATCACTTCGGACTGGAGCCTTACGGAAAGGAACACCAAGGACTCCTCTTCAATTTGAAAAATGATCCGCGTCAGTCTAACAACCTTTACCCCGATCATCCCGACAGGGTCAAAAGAATGCTTTCACTTCTCCAAAGCTATCTTAATGGAAAAGCTTGTGCACCTAATAAACAATAAATTTTACCTTAATTTATGAAAACGAAAACAGTGGTTTCCCTTTCTTCTGTTTGTTCTTTTCGCTTCCCCTACTCTTGCTAATAAAGCTGGGTTTATAACGATCAAAAAATTTGAGGGAAGGTCATGGCTTATCATGCCGGACGGACAACCATTCTTCGCTCACGGCATCACCCATGCACACAATTTAAAAACTAGTACTGACTTGGATAAGTTCTCCAAATCTTGTAAGGAAATTGGCTTTAATTCATACGGTTATGGCTGCGCTGAGAGTCTTCGCAAAGACATGCCTTTTATTGAGAGCTGGAATCACTTGGTTTTTGGGGAAAGGTTTGCATTTAACACGCTTGTGCCTGAGGTCGTGAAAGAAATGCTTCCCTATGTCGACGCAATTACAATTCAACCCCCCTTTCAATCTAAATTTCCAAAAGAAAAATTTGATGGAATTTACAAGCTTACTGGTAAACCCATTCTTATTTGCGACTTTGCCGTTCGCTTCAAAGATGGAAAATAGGACATTCGCAGTTGGAAACCAGAAACAAATTCAGTAACCGCCGGTAAAGCCTACGCTGAATATATTGAAGCGGCATTTAAAACTGATTACATCTTAGGCACTTTTTGGTGTTACCCTTTAGATTCACCCAAAGGATTTGAAAAAGAAGGAGT
>ERZ807291.8262-NODE-8262-length-11673-cov-9.644689_pt1 | contig 11673 bp, 10 predicted proteins | sample MGYA00521257_ERZ807291 | MGnify/ENA primary metagenome ERZ807291 (study PRJEB31413, sample SAMN03169783) | marine metagenome | biome: Marine; feature: Water; material: Subsurface seawater | place: North Sea | collected 2011-04-28 | depth 1 m m ...
AAAGAGTTAATTCCGATGCTGCTATAACCACTTTGTTTATGGGCTTGTTTTTACTCATTTTAAGACTTGGTTCTGAAATTTATTATCAACCTCAGATTTCAAGTGGAGAAGAAGTTTCAGGGTTTTTATTCGCTTTTGCAACAATAAATTTTGCACATATGGCTATAATTTTATTTATTTTTTCAGTCATATTGTGTATTTCAGTTAGTTTAATTACCGCTGAGCCAGATTATTTAAGAACTAGAGGTTTGTCTTTTGGTAATTTAGATTTAGATTCAGAAGAGTTTAAAGAAAAAACTTATACAACAATTGATGTAGTTCTTTCTGTTTTCTTAATTTTAATTGTTGTTGGAATCTTAATGTATTTCACTGGATAATTAATGTTTAATATAGGGCTTGATATCGGAACTTCTTTTGTTAAAGTAGCTTTGACAGATATTAATACGGGTAAAGCAGTAGATCTAATTTCTTATCCTGAAAAGGAACAAGCTATTATTTCAATTAAAAATGGCTGGGCTGAACAAGATCCCGATGTTTGGTGGCAGAATTCCTGTGAGGCAATTCGATTATTGATTAATAGAAATAATATAAATCCTACTAACATTAAGGGTGTTGGCGTTTCTTATCAAATGCATGGACTAGTAATGGTTGATTCAAGTGGAAAATGTCTTCGAAATAGTATTATATGGTGTGATGATAGGGCTGTTGATATTGGTAAAAAAGCTTATTACGATCTTGGTGATCAATTTTGTGTTGACAACTTATTGAATTCGCCTTCTAATTTTACTGCATCAAAATTAAAGTGGATTAAGGATAATGAAAGCGAATTGTTTTCTAAAATACATAAAATAATGCTTCCTGGAGACTATATAGTTTATAAGTTATCCGGTAAAATTAACACAACAAAATCAGGGTTGTCTGAGGGAATTTTTTGGGATTATAAAAAAGATAAAATTTCGACTGAACTATTAAATTACTATGGTTTTAGAGAATCTATTATTCCAGAAATTGTGCCTTCTTTTGGTTATCAATGTTGTGTAAATGAAATAGGTGCCAATGATACAGGTTTAACTCCAAACACTCCTATTAATTACAGAGCAGGTGACCAACCTAATAATGCACTTTCTTTAAACGTATTAAGTCCTGGTCAGATTGCAGCAACTGCTGGTACATCAGGAGTTATCTATGCCGTTTCATCAAATCTTTCAACTAGTGAGTCTGAGCGTATAAATAATTTTATTCATGTTTCTAATGATGATAATTTAATTATTGGAAAACTTTTATGTATAAATGGAGCAGGAATCCAATATTCAAAATTAAAAAATGATTTAAATATTGAATCCTTTGATGAAATGAACGAAATGTCTAATATTCCCCCTGTAGGATCTTCTAACTTAATTTATCTTCCATTTGGAAATGGATCTGAAAGAATGTTGAACAATAAGAATATTGGTTCTAAGTTGATTAATTTTGATCAAAACGTTCATGAAGATTCATTTGTAATCAGATCAACTTTAGAAGGTATTGCATTCGCATTTGTTTATGGGATGCAAATACTGATCAAAGATGGAGTTAAACCAGTTAATATAAGAGCGGGAAATGATAATTTATTTAGATCAAATATTTTTGGAGAAACTATAGCAACACTTTTAAATTTAAACATAGAAATTTATGATACAACTGGAGCTATTGGAGCTTCAAGAGCAGTAGATTTACACTTAGGAAATTTCGATAAATTTGGAAACAATATTATTGAAAATGACTTTTTAAAAAACTATTATCCTCAAAAAAATAAATTAGATTATTTAAATGCATATAATCTTTGGCTTAAAGAATTAAAACTAACTTTAAAATAAAAATATGGCACTAATTGGAAATAAAGAGTATTACAAAGGCATTGGGGATATAAACTTTGAAGGGAAAGATTCTAACAATCCATTAGCTTTTAAATTTTATGATCCAAATCTTATTGTAGCAGGTAAAACATTGCGAGAACATTTTAAGTTTGCTATAGCATATTGGCATTCGTTTTGTGGACAGGGAACAGATCCTTTTGGATCACCTACCCAAAGTTTTTTATGGGATTCTTCTAAAGACCCATTACAGGCAGCTAAGGATAAAGCTGATGCTGCTTTTGAGTTTATAACTAAAATGGGATTTGAATATTTCTGTTTTCACGATTTTGATTTAATTCAAGAGGGATCAACTATGCTGGAAAGTGAAAAAAGATTGCTTTATATTTCTGATTATATTTCTGAAAAACAAAAACAATCTGGAGTAAAAGTTCTTTGGGGTACAGCAAATTGTTTTGCAAATCCAATTTACATGAATGGTGCAGCAACAAATCCTGAATTTAATATTCTTGCAAGAGCCGGAGCACAAGTTAAATTAGCTCTTGATACAACAATTGCTTTGAATGGTGAAAATTATGTTTTTTGGGGCGGAAGAGAAGGTTATATGACCTTGTTAAATACTGATATGAAACGAGAATTGGATCATTTAGGTCAGTTTTTAACCATATCTAGAGATTATGCCAGGTCACAAGGTTTTAAAGGAACTTTTTTTATTGAACCCAAACCAATGGAACCAACTAAGCATCAATATGATTTTGATACTGCAACTGCAATTGGATTTTTAAAAGAATACGGACTTGAAAAAGATTTTAAAATTAATATTGAAGTAAATCACGCTACTTTAGCACAGCATACTTTTCAACATGAATTGACAGTTGCAGCTAGTTCTGGAATGTTAGGAAGTATTGATGCAAATAGAGGCGATTATCAAAACGGATGGGATACAGATCAATTTCCTAATAATCTATATGAAACAACCGAAGCTATGTTAGTTTTTTTACAATCTGGAGGTCTACAAGGTGGTGGTGTGAACTTTGATGCAAAAATTAGAAGAAACTCAACAGATATAGATGATATTTTTCATGCACACATTGGTGGGGCTGATAATTTTGCCAGAGCAATAATTACTGCCGATAAAATATTATCATCCTCAAAATATTCTGAACTTTTTAAAAACAGATACAAAACTTTTGATTCCGGTAAAGGGAAGGAATTTGAAAAAGGTAAATTAAATTTAAAAGATCTTTATGATATTGCTTTGAAATCAAAAGATTATAAACTAACTAGTGGTAAACAAGAAATGTTTGAAAATATTTTAAATCAGTTCATTTAAAACATATTATGAAAAAAATAGAATTACATTGGCAGATAATTATTGGGATGATTTTAGGAGTTGTTTTTGGTTTAGCTCTTTTGAATTTTGATTGGGGAAAATCATTCGTAATTGATTGGATTAAACCTTTTGGAACTATATTTATTAATTCTTTAAAATTAATCGCTGTTCCGTTAATTCTTGCTTCTCTAATAAAAGGCGTCTCTGATTTAAAAGATTTATCTAAGTTGTCTTCAATGGGAGGTATTACTATTGCTACTTACATATTTACAACTATGATGGCTGTTAGTATTGGACTTATTGCTGTAAATATTATTGAGCCTGGAAATTATATTAACGAAGAAACAAGAGAACAATTAGTCAATGCATACTCATCTAATGCTAATGAAAAAATTGATGTAGCAAATAACCAAAAGAACTTAGGTCCATTACAACCTTTAGTTGATATGGTTCCTTCAAATTTTTTCAGTGCAGCATCTAATAATAGAAATATGCTACAAGTCATATTTTTTGCAATAATTTTTGGAATATCTATGATTTTGATTCCCCCAAAAAAATCGTTGCCAATAAAAAACTTTTTTGACTCTTTAAACGATGTAATTCTTAAAATAATTGACCTAATAATGCTTTGTGCACCATATGGTGTTTTTGCACTTCTTGCAGCAATTATTGTAGAATCACCAAGTATGGATTTATTTAAGGCTTTAGGTTTATATTCAATAACAGTCTTATTTGGTTTAATTCTTCTGATATGTATTTATTTAATTATAGTTAGGGTTTTTCTTGGTAAAAGTCCATCTTACTTTTTAAATGGTATTTCCCCTGCACAGTTGCTGGCCTTTTCAACAAGTTCTAGTGCTGCTACTTTACCAGTAACTATGGAAAGAGTTAAAGATCATTTAGATGTTGATGAAGAGGTTAGTAGTTTTGTCCTTCCTATTGGTGCAACAATAAATATGGATGGAAGTGCATTGTATCAAGCTGTAGCTGCTGTTTTTATTGCCCAGGCTTTTGGTTTAGATTTGAGTCTCGCAGCTCAATTAGGGATAGTAACTACCGCAACGTTAGCATCAATTGGTTCAGCAGCAGTTCCAGGCGCTGGAATGGTAATGCTCATTATCGTTCTTTCTCAAGCTGGAATTCCTGAAATTGGTTTAGCTTTGATTTTTGCAGTTGACAGACCACTTGATATGTGTAGAACTGTTGTTAATGTTACTGGAGATGCTACAGTATCTATGTTTGTAAATAAAATAGTAAGAAAAAAAAGAACTTAATTATTTAAAAAATATTTTAAACCAAATTTATAATTTTACAAAATGAATAGAGATGAACTTATAAAAGATTTTTTAAAGAATTTTAAACCAAAAGAAGAGCAAAGTTGGAAAAGTTGCTATTTTTTCACTCACTATTTAAAAAAGAACCATAATATTGATGCTGAACTTGTGGAAGGTATGTCAAGAATAAAAAAAATTGACTATTGGACAGTTCGTTGGGATGGAGTTGATGAGGATATACATGCTTTAGCAGTTAATGATGATCTGGACTTTATTGACAAACCTGATATGTTATGGAGTTTGGAGCAATTTGAAAAAGACAACTTCTAAAGAGGACCTCTTAAACGTATAATTAAACCATTTAGGAAATTACGTAACATTTGATCACCACATTCCATATATTTAGGGTGTTTCTCATTTCTAAATAGAGCATTAATTTCAGATTTAGACACTCTGAAATTAGCTAATTTGCATATTTCAACTATATCCTCATCTTTTAATTTATGCGCAACCCTAAGTTTTTTAAATATATCGTTATTGGTTAGACCCATGTATTCAAGTTTTTTATGATTATTTTCAAATATACACAAACACAATTAGTAGATTTTTTTAATTAAACCGAATATCTAATTTTTTTTAATAATTTAATAAAATTAAAATTCAATATTAAATTAGATTTTTGAATAAAAAAATATGCGTTATTGGTGCTGGACCCTCTGGAATTACAGCAATTAAAAATTTATCAGAAATCGGCCTTAATGTAAAGGCATTTGATTTTAATTCCGACGTAGGAGGTAATTGGATATATAATGAAAAAGAATCTCACTCAAGTGTTTTTGAAACAACCCACATTATAAGTTCAAAATCTTTATCTCAATATGAAGACTTTCCTTTCAATTCTAAAGTTTCAGATTATCCTTCACATGACGAATTACGGGATTATTTTCAATCTTATGCAAAGCATTTTAATCTATATCAATATATTAATTTTAATACCCTTGTTAAAAACTGTATTAAGTTAAAAGATAATAAATGGAAAGTTACTACTGAGTGCAATAATGTTGAAAATATCGAAACTTTTTCTGATTTGGTTGTTTGTAACGGACATCATTGGCAACCAAATATTCCAAAATATAAAGGTAATTTTGATGGTGTTTTTATTCATTCACACAAATACAAAAAAGCATCACCATTTAAAAATAAAAAGGTTTTAGTAATTGGTGGAGGTAATTCTGCATGTGATGTTGCAGTTGAGACAAGTAGAGTAAGTAAAAACACATCGATAAGTTGGAGAAGAGGTTACAGAATTATTCCTAAATTTTTTATGGGATTACCCTCCGACGTGTTTGCCTCTAGAATGTCATTTCTCCCAATTTTTTTAAGAAACTTTTTTGCAGGAATTTTAGCTAATTTAACTAATGGAAATAATTCAAAATATGGCTTACCAGAACCAAAACATAAATTTGGTGAAACACATCCAACTATAAATAGTGAATTACTGTACAAAATAAGACATGGGAAAATAAATCCTAAGCTTGAAATAGATTACTTCAAAGGAAATAGAGTTTTTTTTAAAGACAATTCATCTGAAAAATTTGATGTAATTATAGCCTGTACTGGATATATTCTTTCACATCCTTTTTTTGATAAAAAGTTTTTGAATTATTCTGAGGGTCCGGTTCCACTTTATTTAAAAATGTTTCATCCAGTTTATGATAATTTATTTTTTATTGGAATGTTTCAGCCATTAGGTTGTATATGGCCAGCATCAGAGCAGCAAAGTAAGTTACTTGCTTTATTAATGAGTGGTAAATGGAAAAGACCCTCAAATATTAAAGAATTGTGTGATAGAGAAGTAACACATCCACATATGAACCAAATTAAAACGAATCGTCATAGAATAACAGTAGATTTTCATCGTTTTATGAAAGATTTAAAAAGCCAAATTAAAAAGAGTAAATAATACACATTAATCATGAAAAAACTTTTTATACTATTTATAATATTAATTTCCTGTAATACTGATGTTAATGAGCAACAATGGCAAAAAGGCAATCTTCATACTCATTCATTTTGGAGTGACGGAGACGATTTTCCAGAGATGATTATTGATTGGTATAAAAAAAATGATTATAAATTCATTGCCTTGTCAGACCATAATACTATAGCAGATGGTGTTTATTGGTATAAAATAAAACAGTCAGACATAGAAAATAAAACTTTAAAAAAATATCAAGAGAGATTTAACGATTGGGTTGAGTCAAAAAGTGATTCATTAGGTACTTATGTAAGATTAAAAACATTTGAAGAATATAAGTCTAAGCTTGAAGAATTGAACAAGTTTGTTATTATTAGATCTGAAGAGGTGACATCTTCCTTTGAAAATAAACCAGTACACATAAATGTTACTAATATTCAGGAAAAAATAAATCCTTTTAAAGGAAATTCTGTGTATGAGGTTATGCAAAAAACTATTGATGCAGTTAATAAACAGAAAGAAAAATACAACATTCCATTATTTGCTCACATTAATCATCCAAATTTTGGCTATGGTATTAATGTTGAAGATTTAAAAAAACTTAAAGGGGAAAAGTTTTTTGAGGTCTATAATGGGCATCCGGCAGTGCATAATGAAGGAGATGAAACTCATATAGATTTAGAAACTATGTGGGATTTAATTAATATTTCTTATTACGATAATAATAAACCTTTGTTACTGGGAATAGCTACAGACGATAGTCATAATTATCACAAAAAATCTACTAATTTGAGTAACACAGGTAGAGGATGGGTTATGGTTAACACAAATAAGATAGAAACCGTTAGTTTAATAGAATCAATGGAATCTGGAGACTTTTACTCTTCCTCAGGAATTTATTTAAATAAGGTTATAAATGATAAAGAAAAATTAAAAATTGAAATTGAACCTAAAGAAGGTGTTAGTTATGAAATAGTTTTTTATGGATATAAAAAAGAAGGTTTTCAGGTTGAAGAATTAAAACGAGTTAAAGGTTATTCAGGTGAATACATATTTAATGAAAACGATTTGTTTGTAAGAGCAAAAATTAATTCTGATGAAATTAAAAAAAATCCATACGTAAAAGGAGAAACAACACAAGCATGGACTCAACCAATAATTGTGAATAATTAATATTTAACCCTAAAAATTATGAAAAGAACAATTGTTTTTTTGTTTGTTTTTGCCTTAATATCATGCAATAATAATTCTACTTATAAACAATTCGCTACCACAACAATAGATACACTTCAGAAATGGTACGATGAAGAGACAGGATTATACAAAACAACAAGTTGGTGGAATGCTGCAAATATTATAACAGCTTTGATTGATTATTCCCAAATTACGGGTTCAGATAAGTATTTAAAAGTAATTGATAACACTTTTGAAATTTGTAAGGAATTTGAAGTTCAAATGCCTAATCCTGATGAAAACTGGATTTGTACAAATTATATTAACGATTATTATGATGATGAGGGTTGGTGGATATTAGCTTGGATAAAAGCTTATGATTTAACTAATGACAATAAATATTTAAAAATGGCTAAAATTACTTTTTCTGATATGGCTTCAGGATGGGATAGTGTTTGTGGAGGAGGCGTTTATTGGAAAAAACCTAATATTGGTAAGTCGGCAGTCCAAAATGAACTATTTATGTTATCAGCTTTAAGATTACATCAAAGAGATGGAGGTGAAGTGCTTGGAAAAACATATTTGGCATGGGCTGAGGATACTTTTCAATGGTTTATAAACTCAGGTATGGTTACTGATAACTATTTAGTTGAAAATGGTCTTAATAAGAATTGTGAAGTAAGTAAAGGAATTTTTTACACTTATAATCAGGGTATAATCTTGAGTGCATTAGTAGAATATTATAAAATAATTAATGAAAATTTTTTAATAGAACTAGCACACGAAATTGCTAATTCAACAATTTCAAACTTGGTTTATGAAGATGGAGTATTAAGAGATTTAAAGGAACCTGATTTAAATGGAGATGCTTCGCAATTTAAAGGAATATTTATGAGAAATTTAGCATATTTACATTCCTTTGATCCAAAAGAAAATTATAAAGATTTTATTTTATTAAATGCTAACTCTATTTGGAATTTAGCAAGGAATAAAGAAACAAATGAGATTGGTGTTGTTTGGAATTCATTTTCAGAAAGAGCTGATGCATCGTGTCAGAGTTCTGCATTAGATGCATTTAATGCTGCTTTAATAGTAACTAATTAGAAAAAAATGGTAATTAAATTTTATATTTAATAAATAATGAGATTTTTATTTTTCATCATTTTCTTATCAATATTGGGTTGTAAAAATACAAATTCAAAAAATGTAAATGCTGCTCATAATTGTACTCCATCAAATTCTCGTTTTACAAGTGATGATGAGAATAATTTTATAAAAAACACTTCAAATCCTTATGCTGGAAAGGTTCTTATTCCAGGTGGAACTTTTAGAATGGGTGCTGATGATAATCAAGGTTGGAGGGATGAGTATCCTAAACATGATGTTATAATAGATTCTTTTTGGATGGATATTCATGAAGTAACTAATGCACAATTTTTAGAATTTGTTGAGGCTACTGGATATGTAACTACTGCTGAAAAAACTGTAGATTGGGAAGAATTAAAAAAATTACTTCCAGTTGGAACACCAAAGCCTGATGATGATAAATTAGCTCCAGCTTCATTAGTATTTGTACCTACTGAAGAAAAAGTTCCATTAAATGATGTTTCAAGATGGTGGGAATGGAGAAAAGGTTCAAACTGGAGGCACCCTGATGGTCCTCTAAGTTCAATAGATGGAAAAGAAAACCATCCAGTGGTACATGTTAGTTGGTTTGATGCTATTGCTTATTGTGAGTGGTCAGGAACTAGATTGCCGACTGAAGCGGAATGGGAATTCGCAAGTAGAGGTGGTTTGAAAAATAGTGTTTATTCATGGGGAGATGAAGATTTAGACGATGGAAATCCTAAAGCAAATACTTGGGAAGGTGATTTTCCATATAATAACACTTTGAGAGATGGTTATTATTCAACCGCTCCAGTGAAAAGTTTTCCCTCCAATGGATATGGACTTTATGATATTTCTGGAAATGTTTGGGAATGGTGTTCAGATTGGTATAACGAGAACTATTATTCTATATTAAAGAATGAAACATCTTATAATCCAAAAGGGCCTTCAAAAAGTTTTGATTCAAATGAACCATATGCTGAAAAAAGAGTAAGTAGAGGAGGGAGTTTTTTATGTAATAAAAGCTATTGCAGTGGCTATAGAAACTCCATGCGAATGAAAACAACGCCTGATACTGGAAGTTCTCATACGGGTTTTAGAACAGTAGCTGATCTTAAATAAATGAGTATGTCATATGATTTTATAATAATTGGAGCAGGTTCAGCAGGTTGTTTATTAGCCAATCGATTATCAAAAAATTCAAAAAACTCTGTTTTAATACTTGAAGCTGGAGATCCAGATAAAAATATGAATATTCATATTCCTGGAGCATATTTAAAATTGCATAAAAGTAATCAAGATTGGGGTTTTTGGACTGAAGAACAAAAAAATGTATTAAATAGAAAGATTTATCTTCCAAGAGGAAAAACACTAGGTGGAAGTAGTTCCACTAATGCAATGGCCTATGTTCGCGGAAACTCAGCTGATTATGATTACTGGGAAAAACTTGGTAATAAGGGTTGGTCATACGATGATGTTTTACCTTTTTTTAAAAAATCAGAAAACCATAGTCAATTTGAAAATTTAGATCCAAATTATCATAATAATTCAGGAGAACTTGCAGTCACACTTCCAGTAAAATTTAAATCACCTTATGTAAATGATTTTATTTCTGCATGTCAAAATAATAATATCCCTTATAATTCAGACTATAATGGGAGCAAACAAAAGGGGGTAGGTTTAGTTCATAGTACGATTAAAGATGGAAGACGACATAGTGCTGCAAATGCTTTTCTAAAGCCTGTTTTAAATAGATCTAATTTGACAGCTATAACTAAGGCTAGAGTTAGTAGATTAATTTTAGATGAAAAAAAAGTAATTGGAGTAGAGTATTTAAAAGGAAATAAAAAAAATAAAGTATTTTCAAATAAAGAAGTAATTCTTTCAGCTGGAGCTTTTCAATCTCCCCAAATTTTAATGCTTTCTGGAATAGGAGATCCTTTGGAATTAAAAAAACACGAAATTGAGTGTGTACATGAATTAAAAGGTGTTGGTAAAAATTTACAGGACCATTTGTTTTATCCAATTAGCACTCAGACTAAAACACAAGAAGGTATAAATCATTACATATCTCCATTAAAACAACTTGGAGCTGCTTTTAATTATTACGTAAATAAAAAGGGTGTTTTTTGTAATGGTCCTTTGGAAGGAATGGCTTTTTTAAATCTTGATCAAAACGATGGAAGAGTAAATTTTCAACTTCATTTTTCTCCAATATGTATTAAAAATGAGTACGGATATGATGCATATGATATTTATGATTATCCAAGAGAAGATGGATTTACAATATTACCAACATTATTACATCCTAAAAGTAGAGGAGCTGTTAGTTTGTCATCTTCTGATCCAAATGCAAATCCGATAATCCAACCTAATTTTCTTCAAGAAAAAGATGATTTGGATCAGCTTGTAAAAGGAGGAAAATTAGTTTATAAATTAATGAATGATAAAACTCTAAGCAAGCATATCAAATCACACGGCTTACCTAATGATCGATCTTCTGATTATTCACTTATTGATCATATTAAAAAAACATTAGAAACTGTTTATCATCCTGTTGGTACCTGTAAAATGGGCAATGATTCCAGCTCTGTTGTTAACTCTAATTTAAAAGTTCATGGCCTATGTAATCTAAGAGTTATTGATGCTTCAATTATGCCTTCTATCGTTTCGGGAAATACAAACGCACCTGTTTATATGATTGCTGAAAAAGGAGCAGAAATGATTTTAAATAATTTTTAAAATTCAACATTCTTAAAAGAATGTTTTCGTTTTTTTTATTTATATTTATTTGTAATAAAAAATTATATTATGAAAAAAACAATTTTAATTATCACATTATTTATTTCTTCTTTATCCTATTCACAATATTGTGCTTTTTTTGATTTTAAGACAGATGAACCAGAAATGGTTGTTTCATCTTTAAAAGGCATGATGCAAACTGATTGGGCTAAA